>Ga0302196_10001086_pt1 | contig 25904 bp, 23 predicted proteins | sample II_Bog_N1_3_FD_198794 | JGI IMG/M metagenome (GOLD analysis project Ga0302196, IMG submission 198794) | Peat permafrost microbial communities from Stordalen Mire near Abisko, Sweden - II_Bog_N1_3 | ecosystem: Environmental > Terrestrial > Soil > Wetlands > Peat | place: Sweden: Abisko...
TGCGCCACCAGACCGGGGCCAGCGCAAACCAGCTCCAGATGTGCGAATGCCAGATCCGATTGCTTGAGGGCTATGCGACCGGCCTTCCCGCGCGGCACCGCGCAACGGTAGCCGCCCAGGCCGAAAAACTCGCCGCGTGGCTCCTTGCCGAGCGGCTCCACCCCGGGGTGTCGGACCGATGCCTGCAACTCTGCCGCCGGCTGGGATGCAAGGTTCCGAGCACCGCTAACCCCCTCTTAAGGGCCGCAAGGGTGTTCCTGCCGGCCCGGTGGCTGCTCAGGTGGCAGGCCTTGCACCGCAGCCGTGCCGCGTCCTGAACCGATGCCGACCGCGCCCCGGCGACTCCTCTATGTGAGCAACATGGTCCCCGGCGTCCCCGGGGGCGGGGAGGTCATGGTCTACCGCCATCTTCGCTGCCTGGTGGACGCGGGGTGGGCCGTCACGGTCTCCCCGCCGGCGGCTGCGGTCAGGCCGCTGCCCGCGGGCCACGGCTTCGAGATGCTTCCTCTGCCTCGAAGGAAATTCTGGTGGCCTCCCGCCGATCCCCGCCTCGCCGCCACCCAATGGCTCCGGGCCCGACTGTGGTTTCAGGCCGTCCGCTCCAATCCGGCATGGACGGAAAATCCTCCCGACTGCGTCCTCACGGTCCTCTGGGGCCATGCCTCGCACACGGCGGCGCTTCTCGCACGCGAATGGGGGGTTCCGCTGGCAGTTTGGGTTCACGATCTCTTCCGAGAGATGGGATTGCCCGCGCGCGCGGAGCGCGACGGCGAGAGGCTCACCCGGTCCGTGCTGTCGTCGGCCGAACGGGTCTGGACGGTCTCCGAGGAACTCGGGGCGGCCATGGAGCCGCTGTGCCTCCCTGGAACGGTGCGGCCCCTCACGCCCGTGCCGGAGCAGGGGGCGGCGCCTACGGGGGGTTGGACGCCGCGATTTCGGGCGGGGCCCGTCGTGGCTCATGCGGGTGCATTCCACGCCCACCACGTGGACTACCTCGCCGCTGTTGCGGCAGCGGCAGGGAGACTGGGGGGGGGCCTGATCGTGATCACCGCCGCGGGCAACCCGGCGCTTGGCATGCTGCGGGCTACCGGCGCCGCCTTCCGGCACCAGCCCGCCTTCGGCTCCAGCGCCGAGGCCCTCCGATTCCTTGCCGCCGAGGCCAGCGCCCTGACGATCATGTATCCCCTCGACCCGGGCGCGTACCGGCATCCGCCGCTCGGGTTCCCAAGCCGGCTCATCGAATTCAGCCACCTGGGCCTGCCGATCCTGATCGCCGCGCCTCCGGGAAATCCGGTCGTCAACTGGGCCGCCCGGAACCGGTGGCCCCTCGTGCTCGAACACGCGGACTGGACCGCCCTCGAGACGTCGGTCCGGCGTCTTTCATGCGAATCCGACTGGCGTTCGCTCTCAGCGCGGATGCAGGCCATCGCCTTGGAAGCCTGCGACCCGTCCCGCATCCACCGGCAATTCCTGGAGGAGCTTCCCCGAAGGAGACCGCAGGCATGATCCGAACATGGTTGAAGTCGCTGCTCGGAGCCCTGGGCTTCGAGGCTGTCCGGCGCAGCGAGGATCCCGTGCTGCGGGAGCTGCTCGCGGCCTATCGGGAGCTCCGCCTGGCGCCCGGAGACGCCCTCCGGTGGGAGGATCGGCTCCCGCAGCCCGCGTCGATGTCGCACCTCCGGAACCTGCTCGCGGGTCAGGCCATCGACCTGGTCCTGGACGTCGGGGCGAACGTGGGCCAGTTTGCCGGTCTGGTGCGCCGCCTCGGCTATGCCGGCGACATCCTCTCCTTCGAGCCCGGCAGCGCCGCGAGGGCGCGGCTCCGGTCGGCCGCGGCAGGGGACGCCCGGTGGCAGGTCCGGGCCGAGGCGATCGGCCGGGTCCGCGGCAGCACCCGCCTCGATATCCGCGCCGACTCCTCATTTTCCTCAACGCTTTCCAACAACGAGGCGGGCCGCCGGCGCTTCGGCAGCCTGGTGGACGTGGTCGCAAGCGAGACCGTGGAGGTCGTCCCGCTCGACTCGCTCCTCGGCGAATTCTCCGGGCGGGACCGCCGAATCCTTCTCAAGACCGACACCCAGGGAAATGACCTCGATGTGCTTGCCGGGGCCGGCGAGACGCTTGGGTCGTGCCGCGCCGTGCTTTCGGAGGCCGCTGCCATCCCGATCTACGAGGGTGCGCCGAGGCTGGAGGAATTGACCCGGGCCATGGAACGGGCAGGTTTCTCCCTCAGCGGGCTTTTCCCCACCGGTCATCAGCCCTGGCCGGGGCTCGCACTCATCGAGCTCGACTGCTATTTCGTACGGGACCTCGGATGACCAGGCCAACCCCAGATTCACCCCCCAACCTACGGCACGGCGCCGTGCTCGGCATCGGCGGAGTGCTGGGCCACGACGCCAATGCCGCGCTCGTCGTCGGCGGCCGCCTGGTTGCGGCGTCCCAGGAGGAGCGATTTTCCCGCGTGAAGCACGACGGCTCGTTTCCGAACCGGGCCATCGCCGACTGCCTCGCGATCGGAGGCCTGTCTCCGGCGGACATCGGCGACGTTGTGTTTGCGGAGAAGCCCCTCCAAAGCCGGCTCTTCGACCTCTCGGGACGCCCGGGAAACAGCTTCACCCGCGCCCTGGGACGGTGGCTGCCCGAACAGTGGGGCGGCCTTTACCAGCGCCAGGCACGGCCGCTTTTCCCCGGGGCCAGGTTCCACTACGCCTGGCATCATCTCTCGCACGTGGCGGGGGCCTTCCACACCTCCCCTTTCGGGCGCGCGGCCTTCCTTTGCGTCGACGGCAAGGGTGAGGACTACAGCGCAAGCGCGGGGGTGATCGACGGCGGCCGGCTGACCTTCGCCTGGGAGCAGCCGTATGAGAACGGCCTCGGGCTCCTCTACACCCTCGTCACCAGTTACCTAGGCTTCCTCTCCTTCGGCTCCGAGTACAAGGTGATGGGGCTCGCCCCCTACGGTCGCCCCCTTTTTGCCGAAAGCCTCGCCCGGCTGTACACCACCGACGACCGCGGAGGGCTGCGGCTGCGGGCTCCCGTGCGTTTCCAGTGGCCCTCGATGATGGCGGCCCTGGCCTCCGTGGCCGAGGCGACCGGGGTCCCCATCCGCGGCCCGAAGGATCCGCTCACCGACGCCCATGTCGACATCGCCGCCTCGCTGCAGAAGGTTTTCGAGGACGAGCTCTTCAAGATGGCCCGCTTCGTGCGCCAGGAGACGGGCGAGCCGAACCTGCTGTTCTGCGGCGGCTGCGCCCAGAATTGCGTGGCCGCGGGGAGGCTCCGCGCGGCCCGCGTGTTCGACCGCCTCTTCAATTCGCCCGTCGGCGGCGACATGGGGAGCGGCATGGGCGCCGCCCTGCTCTTCGAGCGGGGCCGGCATCCGGAGGGGTTTCGCGCGGAGGACAAGGGATTCCACCTCGGCTCGGCGCCCGGCGAGCCGCCGGCCGGCGCCCTCCCCCACGGCGTGCCGTTCGAGGGCGGCCTGCATGAGTTTGTCGCCCGCCAGCTTGCCGAGGGAAAAGTGGTCGGATGGGTTCGGGGCGGCATGGAGCTGGGCGCGCGCGCCCTGGGGGCGCGTTCGATCCTCGCGGATCCGCGGCAACCCAACATGCAGTCCGTCCTCAACCTGAAGGTGAAGTTTCGAGAGTCCTTCCGGCCCTTCGCTCCCGCCATCCTCGCCGAGCACGTCGGCGAATGGTTCGATTCGGACGAGGAGTCCGACTACATGAACTACACGGCCAACCTCCTGCCCGGGCTCCGCACGCCGCTGCCCGCAGGCCTGACCGGCCTGCGCGACCGCCTGGATTTTCCGCGCTGCCGCATTCCGAGCGTCGTGCACGTCGACTTCTCGGCGAGACTCCAGACCGTGCGCCGGGACGTTCATCCCGACTTCCACCGGCTTATCTCGGCGTTCCACGCGATCACAGGGGTCCCCATCCTGATCAACACGAGCTTCAACGTTTCGGGCCAGCCGATCGTGCGCACGGCAACCGAGGGCTGGGATTGCTTCCTCAACACGGACATCGACCTGCTGGTGCTCAACGACCAGGTGTTTCGCAACCCGGGCACAAGGACCAGGGAGGAAAAACTCGCATGGCTGGAGCAATTCGCAAAATTGGCCTGAAGCTCGTCCTGGGGCTGTTGCGCGCCTTCAGCCGCCCGTCCCGGGCCGGGTGGCGGCGCTGCCGGCGTCCCCCCACGCTCAACGGCCGCTGATGACGCCCGAAATCACCGTCATACTGCCGGCGCACAACCCGGACCCGGGCCGCCTCCGGCAGGCTCTCCTTGGGCTCAGGGCCCAGACCCTTCCGCCGGCCTCATGGGAGACGCTGCTGGTCGACAATGCCTCCGCGCGTTTTCCGGACGCGGCCTGGCTTGAGGCCTGCGCCCCCGCCGGGCTGGCCGTGTTGAAGGAGCCCGAGCTCGGCCTCAGCGCCGCCAGGCGCCGGGGCTTCCTGGGCGCCGCCGGCAGGATTGCGGTGCTGGTCGACGACGACAATGTCCTTGCCCCGGGCTACCTTGCGGAGGTGCTCAGGGTGTTCGACGCCCACCCGCGGGTGGGGGCGGCCGGCGGGAGGTCCTCGCCTGAATTCGAGGCCGAGCCTCCGGCCTGGGCGCGGGAATTTCTTCCGCTGCTCGCCCTGCGGGACCTGGGCCCCGCCGAAATCATCTCGGAAGGCCTGCGGCCGCCCGGCTCCGCGGGAAACCGCTACCCCGCTTTCGCCCCGATTGGAGCCGGCATGGCCCTCCGCAGGCCGGCATGGACCGCGTGGTTGGAGGCCCCTGGGGCCGCCCCGAGCGACCGCCGCGGGGGCGACCTGAGCTCCGCAGGCGACAACGACATTGTTCTCCGGGCCATGCGCTCGGGATGGGAAGTGGGCTACTTTCCCGGCCTGTCGCTGACCCACCTCATACCCACCGGCCGGCTCGACCCCGGGTACCTTGAGCGTCTTAACCGCGGAATCCAGAAGTCGTGGATGCAGGTGCTCACTCGTCACGGCGCAAATCCCTGGGTGCCCCTGAGCCCGCAGGGAGCCGCGCTGCGCAAGCTCAAGGCCTGGGCTGTCCATCGGCCATGGGCATCGGATGCGGCCCGTATCCGCTGGTCCGGCGCATGCGGCCACTTTGAGGGCCGCGTGGCCAGTCCCCGATGATAACCCCGGGAAGTCTCCTGCTCCGCCTCTACCACCAACCCGTGGCCATGGTCCGCCATTCGCTGAGAAGCGGCGGCCCCATCGGACAGTGGAGGACAGAGCGCCAGCGCCTCGAGATGGAGGAGGCCGCGGCCCGCCTCCCGGCCCTGCCGGAGTACCCGGGAACCGCGCCTGTGACCCTCCATCTCATGACCGGCAGGCGTTTCTGGTATCAGACCGTATTTTGCCTAAACTCGTTCGCGCGTTCGGCGCGTACCACCGTGCGCGCCGAGCTGTTCGACGACGGAAGCATCGATGGCGACTGCGCCTCGCGGCTTGCCGGACTCGGGACAGGCGTCCGAATCCACCGGCTCGGCGATCTCCAGGCCAGGCTCGACGAATGCCTTCCGGCGGCGCGATTCCCGGTGCTTCGGGACAGGTGGCTTAATTACCCGAACATCCGGAAGCTCACCGACGTGCACCTCGGCGGCTCGGGTTGGAAGCTCGTCATGGATTCCGACATGCTCTTCTTCCGGCGCCCCGACTGGCTCCTTGACTGGCTGGCGGCACCCGACAGGCCCCTTCACGCCGTGGACTGCGAGGAGAGCTACGGGTACAGCCGCCCACTCATGGAACGCCTCGCCGGCGCCCCGATCCCCGCCCTTGTCAACGTGGGCCTTTGCGGCCTGAAAAGCGAGGACCTTGACTGGGATCTGATCGAGGCCTGGTGCGCGGAACTCATCGCGTGTGAACGGACCAACTACTTCCTCGAGCAGGCGATCGTGGCGATGCTCTCGGCGCGCATGGGGCCCTGCGCCGTGGCGCCCGCCGCGGACTATCTCACGCGGCCTTCGCCGGCCGAGGTGATGGCGCCGAAGGCCGTCATGCACCATTATGTCGCGGAGTCGAAGCGCTGGTATTTCCGCCGGGGCTGGCGCAATGCGCCGCTGTGACAATGGAGCCTTTCGCACAATTGCTTCCGGATTCCTCGTCCTACCGGGAAAGGCTCGTCGCCGAAGGGGCATCGTTTCCGCTCCGCCTCGTGCCCGTTCCGCCCGGGGGCCTGCTCGCCGTCCTTCCGCCCCCTCCCGGGGGCAGCCGGGGCTGGCCGTGGAATCGCGAGACGCCGGTGCCCCCGGGGCCGGCGGAGGCATGGCCAAAATTCACGGTCGTCATTCCCTCCTTCCAGCAGCGCGAGTACCTGGAGGCCGCGCTCCGGTCGGTCCTGCTCCAGAACTATCCCCGCCTCGAATGCGTCGTGGCCGATGGCGGTTCCTCGGACGGGTCCCGCGAGATCATCGACCGATACCGCCCGTGGCTCAGCCACGCCCGCTCCGGCGCGGACCGCGGTCAGGGCCACGCGATCAACCTCGGGTTCAGCCTCGGCTCCGGGGACCTTTTCGGATGGCTCAACAGCGACGATTTTTACCTGCCCGGCGCCCTGCGGAGGGTGGCCGTGGCACGCCTCGGAACCCGGGCCGATTTCATCTACGGCGACTCCCTCGTGCTCGATCAGGAGACAGGCGGGCTCACCCATGAGAATGCGCCGTTGGCGGCCGGCAGGTACGTGCGCTTCCCCGGCCTGGTTCCGTCGCACGCGGCATTCTGGGCCTCGGCCCGCCATCGGCCCATCTGGGAGGAGCAGCACTGCGCAATGGACTATGAGCTCTGGATCAGGCTGCTCCCCGGCCTGCGCGCGGCCCATGTGCGCCGGCCCCTGGCCGTCTATCGGCGGCACGCCGCGGCCAAGTCGTTCGACCCGAAGGTCGCGGGGCGCTGGCTGGACGACGCGCGCCGCAACGGCCTGGCCCACCCGGCCCTCTACAGGCGGGGCGTCGGCAGCCGTCTTCTCCAGATCGAGTTCCGCGCAGTGCAGCGCCTGACCCGCGCCCTTCGCGGCCGGGGCTCGGACTCCCGCTTCGAGGACGCCCGCCGGGAATGCGGCTGGGAGGACTGACCGATGGCCCTCGTCTCCATCATCATCCCCTGCTGGAACGCCGAGCGCTGGCTCGCCCGGACGCTCGAATCCGCACTGGCCCAGACGTGGCCCGAGACCGAGGTCATCGTGGTCGACGACGGATCCGTGGACGGGAGCGCGGCGGTCGCCCGCGGCTACGGTTCCCGCGGCGTAACGGTCGCAACCCAGCCCAACCGCGGCGCGTCGGCGGCACGCAACCACGGATTGCGCCTGGCGCGCGGCCAGTACCTCCAATTCCTGGACGCCGACGATCTGCTGGCCCCGGACAAGATTTCGAGGCAGATGGAGGCTGCCGCCCGAGCCGGACCGGACGCCGCTCTGTGCGCGAGGTGGAGCCGGTTCACGGAGTCGCCGGCCGACGCCGATCACACGCCCCAGATCCTCTGCCGGGACGGGAAGCCCGTCGAATGGCTCGCCGCGAAGCTCGGCGGCAACGCGATGATGCACCCCGGAGCGTGGCTCATCTCCCGGTCCCTGGCGGAGCGGGCCGGACCGTGGGACGAGTCGCTGACGCTGGACGACGATGGCGAATATTTCGGCAGGGTCGTGCTCGCCTCGAGCCGCGTTCTCCTCTGCGAGGGTGCGGTCTCATTTTACAGGTCGGGACTGCCGGGCAGTCTCAGCGGTGCTAAATCGGACGCCGCCTGGGCCTCCGCCTACCGCTCGCTCGAGCTCACGGCGGCGCGGCTCCAGGCTTCCGAGGACTCCCCGCGCACCCGGTCCGCGTGTGCGACGGCCTTCCAGCAATACATCTACGACGCCTATCCCCGGGCCCCCGGCTGCCGCCGGAGTGCGGCGGTGCACGTCGCCCGGCTCGGGGGGACGGACCTCCGTCCGGCGGGCGGCGCGAGGTTCCGGCTGGCCGGGCGCCTCCTGGGCTGGAGGCTGGCAAAACGCCTTTCCGCCATCCTCCGATGAAGACTCCCGCACCGGTGATTCTCATTCTCACGTCCGGCCCCCTCTGCCGCAATCCGAGGGTGCACAAGGAGGCCGAGGCCCTCGGCTCGGCCGGGTACGATGTCACGGTGATGACGGTCGCGAATATCGGGCGATTCGAGGCCTACGACCGGGAGATTCTCCGCACGGCGCCGTTCCGAAAGGTCGCGCTCGATCATCTCTCCCGCCGGGGGTTCCCCGGGGCGGCCTCGTTTGCGAGCCGCCTCGCCACGTGGATCGCGCGGCGCGGGGCGAGGCTCGGCCTCCAATCTGGCCAGGCCCTCGGACCCGCCGCGGCCCTCGGCAGGATGGCCCGTGGATTTCAGGCGGATCTCACCATCGTGCACACCGAAATGCCGTTCTGCATCGGGACCGCCCTGATGTCGCGGGGACGGCGTGTGGCGGCGGATTTCGAGGACTGGCATTCCAGGGATTTGCTGCCGGGAGCCCAGAGCTTTCGTCCCGTGGCCCTGATCCGCCGCGCCGAGAGGGGGCTGATGCTCGGGTCGTCGTATGCGAGCACGACATCGCAGGCGATGGCGGCGGCGCTCCACGCAGAATTCGGCGGCGCGCCTCCGGTTGTCATCACCAACTCGTTCCCGCTTGCGCCGGACCTGCCCGCCCGATCCCGGGACCGCCCCCCCTCGATCATCTGGTTCTCCCAGACAATCGGGCCGGGACGGGGCCTCGAGCAGTTCCTGGCCGCCTGGAGGATGACGACGGTTCCAAGCGAACTCACACTCCTCGGCGATGTGGACCAGTCCTACCGCGAGAAGCTGGTGGGCCGGCTGCCCCCGGACAGGCGGTCCCGCCTGGGCTTCAAGCCGGTGATGTCGCCCGCCGAGCTCTCCCTTGAGATCGCACGCCACGACATCGGCCTGGCGCTCGAATTGACGTTTCCCATGAGCAAGGACTGCACGATCTCGAACAAGATCCTCCAGTACCTGAACGCCGGGCTCGCCGTGCTCGGCACCGGCACGGCGGGTCAGCGCGAGGTCCTTGCCCATGCGCCCGGCGCCGGCCTCATCATCGACCCGTCTCAGACGGGCGACCTTGCAGCCCTGCTCGACTCGCTCATCGGCGACCGGCAGCGCCTTGAGGCGATGGGCCGGGCGGCCCGGCAAGCCGCGGCCGACACCTACTGCTGGGAAAGGGAGTCTCCCCGTCTCCTGGGCGCCGTCGAACGCGCCCTTTCCGCCCCGCCGCCACGCCGCCCGTGAACACCCGGCCCGTCACGCTCCAGATAAGCCTCTCCCCGTCGGACTTCCGGCACGCAGGCACGCTGCTGGCCCACCAGGTTAGGGCGTGGCGCCCGCAGGTCGCCGAGATCCTGCTGACGGTCGATTTCCACAGGAGCGCCGGTCGGTTCTCCGAACGCTGGGCCGAGGGCGAGGCTAGGATACTGCCGCTGGCACGCTCCATCGACGGCGCGCGGGTGGTCACCGTCGACTATGGCGCGGCCGCGCGCGGCCGCGTTGCCGACGAGTTCTTCGGAGGCCGCCCGGTACCCGCGAAGGATTTTCGGGGAGGCCCCTACTACGGCTACTTTTTTGGGCTCGGCGCGGCCTCGCACGACCTGGTGCTCCACACGGACTCCGACATGTTCTTCGGCGGCGGAAGCTCCACCTGGATTTCGGAGGCCATGGCTGCCATGGATCTCCATCCGGAGGTGGTCTTCTCGGCACCGCTTCCGGGGCCGCCCGCGGCGGACGGCAGGCTGCACAGCCAGGCGGGCGTGGCGGAGGCCGGGGCGCCCCTTTCGTTCCGGTTCGATACGATGAGCACGCGGCTTTTCCTGGCGAGCCGCGAGCGGATCCGGTCCGCGATCGGACCGCTCCGGCCCCGGCGCCCGCCGGCACTCCGAAGCTCAATCAAGGCGCTGGTCGAGGGGAACCCAGCCCAGGATCTGCCCGAGCACCTGTTCACAGAGGCTATGCGGGCGCGCGGCCTTGTGCGGAGGGAATTCCTGGGCGCCCGGCCCGGGATGTGGTCGCTGCATCCCCCCTACCGTTGCGCCGATTTTTACAGGAAGCTTCCCGAGATTGTCCGGCTCGTCGAGTCGGGCGATGTGCCCGAGGCCCAGCGCGGCGACCACGACATGAACTCAAGCCTCGTCGACTGGACCGAGGCGGTCGCCGCGCTCGCGAGCAACCGGTGGTGGCGGAGGCTGCTCGGGAAATCATGAGCCAGGACCCCGCCGCGCGCCTTCTGCAGGGATCGAAGAGCCTCGTCCGCCGGACGCTCTGGCGCGCCGTGAAGGCGGCCATGAGGGCCCGTTCGCGGCCCTACCCGGTCGAGGCCGACACGCGGTGCCTTGTGGTGGCCCCGCATGAGGACGACGCCACACTGGGGTGCGGCGGCCTGATGCTCGGAAAGCGGCTCGAGGGCGTCCCCGTCGACGTCGTCTACATCACCGACGGAAGCGCCTCGCACCCGGGCCATCCGACCCTGGGTCCGAGGGAACTCTCCCGCGAACGGCGGGCCGAGGCCAAGGCTGCGCTGGGCATCATCGGGGTGGAGCGCCAGAGAACCCACTTTCTGGAGGCCGCCGACGGCACGCTCGACCGCCTCGACGACGCCTCGGCGGACGCCCTCGTCGGCCGGATCCACCGCCTCCTGGCCGAGGTCCGGCCCGACGAGGTATTCCTCCCATGCCGCCGCGACAACAGTTCGGAACACGACGCGGCCTTTCTCCTTGTGCAGCGCGCGCTCCGGGAGGCCGGCATGGCCCCGCGGCTGTTCGAATACCCGATCTGGTCCCTTTGGGCGCCCTTGACGCTGGCCCGGCCGATCCTGTCGAGCCGCCGTGTTTGGAGGGTGGACTTTTCCGGCTACGAGCGCCTTAAGGATCGCGCCCTGGCCTGCTACCGCACACAGATGGAGCCCGTCCCTCCCTGGAGTCGGCCCGTGTTGTCGGCCGAATTCGTCTCCTTCTTCAGGTCCGGCGAGGAGTTCTTCCTGGAGATGGACCGGCCGTGAGCGGCTCCGCACTGCAGTGAAAAAAGTCCTCATAGTCAGCCCCCATTTTCCGCCGGTAAACGCGCCGGACATGCAGCGCATCCGGATGAGCCTGCCGTATTACAGGGCCCACGGCTGGGAGCCCGTCGTGCTGACGGTCGGCGAGCGGTGGCAGCAGGGTGTGTTTGAGCCCGAGCTGGAGGGGACCGTGCCGCGGGACGTGCGGGTCGTCCGCACCGGTGCCATCCCCCCGAGCTGGGCAAGGTGGTTCGGCGTGGGGAACCTCGGCCTGCGGGCCTGGGCGCACCTCCTGTTTGCGGGAAGCCGGTTGCTCCGCCGCGAGGAATTCGACCTCGTGCTTTTCTCGAACACCCAGTTCGTGACCTTTCCGCTCGGGCGGCTCTGGCGCCTGTGCCACGGCGTGCCCTATGTTCTCGACGTGCAGGACCCCTGGCGCACGGATTTTTACGAAAGGTCCGGGGCCAGGTCCCCGCCGGGAGGCTGGAAGTACGAGTTCGCCAGGTTCTCCGCGTGGATCCTCGAGGGCTGGTCGTTTGCGCGCGCCTCCGGCGTGATCAGCGTTTCGCCATCCTACCTGGCGGACCTGGCGGCCCGCTATCCGTGGTTTACCTCGATACCGAGCGCGGTCGTGCGCTTCGGCGCGAGCACGGCCGATCTCGAGATCGCGAAGGCGCTGCCGCGCCCGAGGCCTGTCCAAACCGGTCCGGACCGGGATATCCACCTGCTCTACACCGGCGCCTCGGGCCCCGTCATGCCGCACGCCGTCTCGGCGCTCTTCATGGCCCTGCGCTTTTACCGCGAGCGGTTCCCCGAGCGCGCGAGCCGGCTGCGCTTTCACTTCATCGGGACAAGCTATGTCGCAGCCGGCAGGGGATCCCCCTCGGTGGTGCCCCTGGCGGCAAAATTCGGGGTCCTCGACCAGGTGGAGGAGATCCCCCACAGGATCGGCTTCATGGAGGCCCTGAGGCTTCAGCTCGACTCCGACGTGCTGCTCCTGCCCGGCTCGAGCGATCCGGCCTATTCGCCCTCCAAGGTCTACCTCTACTATCTGACCAACAGACCCATCCTGGGCCTCGTGTTTCGCGGCAGCGTCATGGAGGAGCTGCTCAACGAGCTTTCGTGCGCCTACCTCGTGCACATTCCGGAGCCGGGCGGCGAGGAGATCGCCGTCGCCTCGATCCACCGTTTCTTCGACCAGGCGCTTTTCGGCTTTCCGCCGGGGTCGCTGCCGGCCCGGAACGACGCCTATTTCAATGGGCATTTCCTCGCCGACGTGTTGACCGGGGAGCAGTGCGCCCTTTTCAATGCCGCGGTCCGCCATGAGGCCGCCCTCCGATGACAGGTGACACGACACCTCCCCCGGAACTCCCGCCCGAGGACGACTCGGTCGGCCACGTTGCCCAGTTCCGCATCTCCCGGGGGAGGACGCCGCGCCTCTTCCACGGCGCGCTGGTCCTTGTGGCCGCGGAACTCGGCTACCTTGCCTACACGGCCAAGGTCGCGGATCCCCTTGAGCTGGACCTGGGCCTTGCCATCGTCGTCCTGGGATTCCTACCCGGCCTGCTCTGGATCAAGCGTGCGCAATTCGGGCTGCCGATCTTCGAGACATTCATGGCGACCACCGTCACCGCCTACGGGATACCGCTCATAAGCGGCCACGACCAGCTGGCCAACTATGACGCCGCCACCCTCACGACGGCGGCCACCGCGGTTGTCGTGTACCAGTTGATCGCCAATGCGACCTACCTCCTTCTTCCCGCAGCCCCGAAGCGCACGCGGCTCTGGAGCCGCAACGTCGTCTCGGGCGACATCTCGAAGTTCCTCGGCTACGGGATGGCGCTCTCGACCGCCTACACGGTGGTCGAGCAGTTCACCACCTGGATACCCCAGAACCTGGAGGGGCCCATCCGGGCCGTGTGCTTTGGGCTGGGCATCATCGCCACATTCATCGAATGCCGCAGGTGGGGCCAGGGCGACCTTCCGAGATACGAGAAGTCCCTGTTCATCGTCCAGCTGGTCGTCCAGGTCATCTTCAACCTGGTGTCGCTCTTCCTGGTCCAGGCGATCTCCACGCTCATCCTGGCCCTGCTCGGCTACATCTCCGGCAGCAAGCGGTTTCCCCTGGCCGCGGTCGCCGTCATGATCCCCCTTTTCGCGGTCCTTCACCAGGGCAAGAGCGCGATGCGGGACAAGTACTGGGAGGGCAGGGCCCCGGAACCCACGATCCTGCAGATTCCGGGCTTTTTCTCCGAGTGGATCTCCGACGGCCTGGCGGCGGCCAGGCCCGGGGACGCGCCCGTCGAGAAGCATTCGCTGCTCGACCGGACCTCCCTGATCCAGATCCTCTGCCTCGTCGTCTCGATCACCCCGGACCACCAGCCGTACCTCAACGGCGAAACCTACGCCCAGGTACCCGCCCAGTTCGTGCCCCGGATCCTCTGGATGGGAAGCGGCGAAAAGCCCGTGGGCCATATCAGCACCTACACGCTGGCGGTTTACTACGGCCTGCAGAGGATGGAGGACACCGAGAAGACGACCATCGGGTTCGGACTGCTCACGGAGGCCTATGCCAATTTCGGCTTCATCGGCATAGGACTCCTGGCCTTTGTGTTCGGGGCGTTCTTCAAGAAGATCTGCGGCTGGGCCTCGGAAAGCCCCATCCTGTCCTATCCTGGCATGATCCTGATCGTGCTGGTGGCGTGGTCGTTCCAGGACGAGCTGACCCTGAGCATCTGGCTGAGCTCGCTCTACCAGGCGTGCGCCGTCGTCTGCATCGTGCCGTTCACACTGAAGACCTTCTTCCGATGACATCCGCGCCGGCAGATTCGCCCGGAACCCCGCTGGGGCTCCCGCTCGCGCTGCGCCTCGTGCAGCGCTTCGAGTTCCCCCGCAAGCTCGGCGTGTGTGAAAGCCTTTTCGGGGCCTCCCTGGCGCGCCGCGGGGTGCGCTGGGTGCGCACCGCCCCGGGCCCGCTTTGGAAGCTCGACCTTGCAAATCCCACCCACCGCTGGATCGCCTACGGATCCTACGAGGGACCCTCGCTTTGGCGCTGGGTCCGCGGACGGGCCGGGGCGATCCGCATCGTCGTCGACTCGGGCGCCAACATCGGGCAGACCGTCCTCTACTTCGCCGCCCTTCTGCCGGGAGCCCGGATTCTTGCCTACGAGCCCGGAGCGCGGGCGCGGGAATGGCTCGAGGAGGGCGTCGCCGCGAACGCCATGGCGGGAGTCCGGGTCCTGGCTGCCGGGCTCAGCTCCGCCACGGGGACCGCGCGGCTCGGAGCCGTGGGAGGCGCGGAGCTGCACGGCGCCTGGAACCGGGTCGGAGCGGCCGACGGCGACGAGATCGCGCTCGCTGCTTTGGACGACGAGTTGGACAGGCTGGGCATCGCGTCGGTCGACCTCTGGAAGCTCGATGTCGAGGGCCATGAACTGGAGGCCCTGCGCGGCGCGCGGCGTTCCCTGTCGGCGCACAGGATCCGCGCCCTCTACATGGAGCTGGGGGAATCCGATTCGGAGAGCATGGCCCTGCTCGAAAGTCACGGCTACACGGCGTGGAACATCCGGGATTCGGGGCGCCTCGAGCCCCTGCGGGAACATGACCGGTGGGGAAACGGGCTCTTTTTGGCGCCAGCCTGATCCCATGGGCACCCCACCCCCGCAGACTGACGACGGCGCCCCGACCGCGCGCTCCGGGCGCCGCCTTGCGGTCATCGTGTCCCATCCAACCCAGTACTATAGTCCCTGGTTTCGGTGGCTGCAGGCCGGGACGGACCTCAATCTCCGGGTATTCTACCTCTGGGATTTTGGAGTGACCCTGCGGCGCGATCCCAGCTTCGGCACCGCTTTCCGCTGGGATGTCGACCTCCTCTCGGGTTATGAATCGGAGTTCGTGCCGAATGCGGCCCGGCACCCGGGCGCGGAGACCTTCATGGGCTTCAACAATCCGGGCCTGGGGGGCCGGCTCTCCGCCTGGCGGCCCGAGGCCCTGCTTCTCTTCGGCTACAAATGGGCAAGCCACCTGCGGGCCGTCGCATGGGCGAGGTTGCACCGGGTTCCGATCATCTTCAGGGGGGACTCGCACTTTCTCGGCAGGTCGGGCCCGGCGCCCGCGGCCAGGCTGGCCCTGAGGCTGCTTTTCCGCCAGTTTTCAGCCTTCGCCTTCGTGGGCGAGGCGAACAGATCCTACTTCAGGGCCCTCGGCGTCCCGGACGGGAGGCTTTTCTTCGCGCCCCACTCGGTGGACCACACGCTCTTCGACCCGCTCAGGCCGGACCATCGCGAGGCCGCGCTCAGGCTCCGGTCCGGCCTCGGCATCGCGCCCTCCACGCGGGTGGTGCTCTATGCCGGAAAGCTGGTCGCCGCCAAGCAGCCGCGCGGGCTGCTCGAGGCATTTCTTGCCCTCAACCCGCGCGATGCCGCGCTGGTGTTCGTGGGGGAGGGCCCGGAAAAGACCTCGCTCGAGTCGCGGGCCGCCGGCGACCGCGGCCGCGTCCATTTCCTGCCGTTCGCCAACCAGAGCGAGATGCCCTCGCGTTATCTTGCCGCGGACATCTTCGCCCTGCCCTCGGGGGGATGCTTTGAGACCTGGGGCCTGTCGGTGAACGAGGCCATGCACATGGGGCTTCCCTGCCTGGTCAGCGACAGGGTTGGCTGCCAGAGGGACCTGGTCACGGACGGGGTCACGGGATGGGTGTTCCAGTCGACGGACACCCTCGAATTGCGGGACAAGCTTGCGGCGGCCCTCGCCTCGGCGCCTTCTGAATTCAGGCCCAGGGTGGCCGCGAGAATCGCCGGTTACACCTACGAGCGGACGACCGCCGGACTTCTTTCAGCGCTCTCGAATATTCCAACCCCATCCAGCCATTGAACATCACCATCGTCATGGGATTTTTCCTGCCCATGCCACCCGCCGCCGGCGGCGCCACGGAAAAGTCCTGGAACCAGCTCGCCCTGGAGTTCTCGCGGAGAGGCCATGGGGTCACGATCATCTCGCGCCAGTGGCCCGGCTGGCCGAGCCATGAGACCATCGGCGGCGTCCGGCATCTGCGCCTCCGTGGATTCGACCACACCCGCCGGCTCAGCCGGAATCTCTGGCGCGATTTTCTCTGGAGCCTGCGCGCAGGGCGGGCCCTACCGGCTGCAGATGTCACCATAGTCAACTGCATCGCGCTTCCCGTTTGGCTGGGATGGCGCCGCCGGGCTGCCGGGAAGCTGGTGGTGATGACCGGACGGATGCCCAAGGGGCAGTACCGCGCCTATCGCCGGATCGACCGCATTCTTGCGGTGAGCACACCGGTCCGCGACGCGGTGCTTGCGGAGAACCCGGGCCTCGCATCCCGGATCCGCATCACAGGCTATCCCATCGACTGGCGGGCGCATGCCCGGCCGGGTCCGGACCGGCCCACGGGGGCTCCGGTCGTCATCGGCTTCGTCGGGCGGATTCATCGCGAAAAGGGCCTGGACCTCCTGATCGCCGCCCTGGGCAGGCTCGCCGCGCGGGCCGACCTGCCACCCTGGCGCGCCGTCATCTGCGGCCCGGCCGGCGTGGCCCAGGGCGGGTCGGGCGAGGAGTACCTCGCCGAGCTGAAGGCCCACCTGGAAGCCCTGAAACCGGCGGGGCCCTGGGAATTCCGACCGCCCGAGTTCACGGAACTGAACCTGGTGAGGCTCTACCGCAGCCTGGACATTTTCTGCTACCCGAGCCTCGCCCCGAGGGGGGAAACCTTTGGCGTTGCCGTCGCCGAGGCGATGGCTGCCGGGGCGGTGCCGGTCGTCTCAAACCTGCCCTGCTTCGGAGACTTTGTCCGGGCCGGCGAAAACGGCGAAGTCTTCGATCCCGCCGGCGAGGGCTCTGCGCGTCGCCTGGCCGATGCCCTCGCCGGACTGGTCGGCGACCCGGTCCGCCGCTCCAGGCTTTCCCTGGCGGCTTGCGCGGAGGTGTTGAAGTATGATTGTGTCTCCTTTGCCGATCGCCTCATTGAGGATTTTTCGACGCTTCGATGAGTTCCGCCCTTCGCCTCTGCCACATTGTCCCAAGCCTGGAGGAACGCTATGGCGGTCCCAGCAAGTCCGTGCGCGGGATCGCCGCGGCGCTCGCCCGGGCCGGGAATGACGTCGAGCTTCTCGCCACGGACCCCGGGGCCGGGAGCGTCTCCACGGAAGGCCGGTTGCGCATCGGAATTTTCCACAGGGACCGCCCGCAATCGCTGTGCTTTTCGCGCGGACTGAGCGGCCGCCTGCGCGAAATCCAACCCGACGTCATCCATCATCACTCCCTCTGGCTGCGCACCCTGCACTACGCCAGCGTCGAGGCCGGGCGCCGCCGGGCCAGGCTCGTGATCTCGCCCCGCGGGATGATGAGCACATGGGCCTGGTGGCACCATCACTGGAGAAAGCAGCTCGCCCGGTCGCTGGTCCACCCTGGGGCCCTTGAGGCTGCGACCGGCTGGCACGCCACAAGCGAGGAGGAGGCTTCCGACATTCGCGCCCTCGGGTTCACCCAGCCCATCTGCGTCGCCCCCAACGGGGTGGAGGCTCCCGCCGACGAGGCTTTGGCGGCGGCGCGCCGCCACTGGTTCGAGCTGTGCCCCGAGCTTGCGCAGCGTCCGGTGGCCCTCTTCTTCTCCCGTTTTCACCGCAAGAAGCGCGTGCTCGACCTCATCGACACGTGGATCCGGACGACGCCGCGCGACTGGCTGCTGCTGCTGGTCGGGATTCCCGAGGAATACACGCCCGAAATGCTCCGCGACTACGCGCTTCAGGAGTCGGGGGCCGACCGCGTGCGCGTATTTTCGGGGGCGGGTCATCCCGCACCGTACGCCGCGGCCTCCCTGTTCCTGCTTCCCTCGCACAGCGAGAATTTTGGCCTGGTCATCGCCGAGGCCCTGGCGCACCGGGTGCCGGTGCTTGTGACCGACACCACGCCCTGGCGGGCGCTCAACGCCCAGGGCGGCGGCTGGTGCGTCCCCTGGGCGGACTACCCCGGCGCTCTGCGGGACGCCCTCGCCGAGGGGCCGGAGGCCCTCCGGTCGCGGGGGGAGCGCGGCCGGGAATGGGTGCTGCGCGAGTATGCGTGGGAAAAGCCGGCGAGGACGCTCACGGAGTTCTATTCCGGGCTGGACGGCCGGACCTGAACGCCTGCCATGAACGGCAACGTCCGCCGGCCTGTAAGTCCCTTCGAGCTTCTCGTGCTTGGCCAGGTGGCGGTGTTCCTGATCGCCGCCACCTGGCTCTTCGGCGGAAACGCCGGGTGGGTGAGGCCCTATCTCTCGGCCTGGGGGAGCCTCGGCATGGTCCTCGCGCTCGCCGCCGTCCTCAGGGAGCCCCGCCGGCGGCAGGGTCGGCGCGCGATGATACTTTCGCTCTGGCCCCTGGGCCTGTTCAACGGGCTGGTCCTGGCGTCGTGCCTTACGCCCGGCTTCCGGGAGATCCACAGGGGCCCCGAGGCCTTTTACACGCCGGCGGAGGTGGCCTCGTGGGTTCCGAGCGCGGCTGTGCCTTCGGCTGCGCTGGGGGGATTGTGGCTCTTCGACGGGATTTATCTGTCCTGCTTCAATCTCGCCCTTTCCATACGGCGCCGCCGGGCGCTCCGGGGCCTGCTCATCCTCGCCGCCTTCAACGCGCTGGCTCTTTCGATCTTCGGTACCGTGCAAAAGCTGACCGGAGCCACCGGACTCTATTTCGGAAAGGTGCCCTCCGTGCAGTCCTTTTTCTTCTCCACGTTCATCTACCACAACCATTGGGGCTCGTTCGCCGTGCTCATGGCGGCCGGGTGCCTCGGTCTCGTGGGGCGCTACGCGAGGCGGTCCGCGGGACGCGATTTCTTCCATTCGCCCGGGCTGGGAGGCCTCGCGGTCGTGCTGATCATCGCGGCGACCGCGCCCTTGAGCGGCTCGCGCTCCTGCACCGTCCTGATGATCCTCCTTTTGGGCGGGACGTTCTGCGGCTGGATTGCCCGCACCGTCGGGCGGAGGCGCCGCCTGAACGAATCGGCCGTCCCGGCGCTGGTCGCGGCTACGGCGGCAGTCGTCGCCGCCCTGGCCGGCATCTGGTACGTGGCCGGGGAAAGCATCGAGACCCGCCTCGCGGTCACGGAGGGGCAGATCGCCGCAATGCGCGCCCAGAACTCCATGGGCTCCCGGGCCACGCTCTACGCCGACACATGGAGGATGGCGGAGGACAGGCTCTGGTTCGGGTGGGGAATGGCCTCCTTCCCCTATGTCTTTGTCATCTATAACTCCCAGGATCACCCAAACAGCCGGGATCACCTGCCAAACAATTACCATGACGCCCACAACGACTGGGTGCAGTCGGCCGCCGAACACGGGCTGGTGGGCTCGGCCCTCCTCGGCCTCTGCGGACTCGTTCCTCTGGGATGGCTGCGGGGAGGGGCCCGGACCGGCTCCCTGACGCGCCATCTCCTGGCGGGATGCGCGCTCATTCTCGCCTACGCCTGGATCGAGTTCCCGTTCGGAAATGTGGCGGTCGTCCTGTCGTGGTGGTTCTGTTTTTTCACCGCGCTCGCCTACGCGCGCCTCACGCTGAACCAGTCGGCCTCCCCTGCCCCCCATTTCCAATCCCCCTAAGCTGCCCTTCTCGGTCCTTGTCCTCACGCTCAACGAGGAGAGGGATCTTCCCGCCTGCCTGTCCTCGGTGTCCGGCTGCGGGGATGTCGTCGTCCTCGATTCGGGTTCGACGGACGGGACGGCCGGCGCCGCCCGGGCCGCGGGAGCTCGGGTTTTCGAGCGTCGCTTCGACAATTTTGCCGGGCAGCGCAACTTCGCGCACCGGGAGATTCCCTTCCGCCATCCCTGGGTCTTCCACCTGGATGCCGACGAACGGATGACGCCCGAGCTGGCCGCCGAATGTGCGGAGGCGGCCGGCCGGGACGACGTCGACGGGTTTTATGCCGCGCCAAGGATGACGTTCGAGGGCCGCTGGATTCCGCGCTGCACCGATTACCCGGCATGGCAGGCCAGGTACGCCCGCATCCCGGCCTTCCGGTTCATCGAGGTCGGCCACGGCCAGCGGGAGGCTCCCGGCCTCCGGATGGGGCGGCTGCGCTCGGGGTACGTGCACGACCTTTCCTCGGGGGGTGGCGCCGAGTGGGAGGAAAAGCACCGGCGCTATGCCGCGGCGGAGGCCCGGGAGCAGGTCGCGGCCCGCACCCACCCGGTCTGGCGGGAACTTGCGTCCGCCGATCCGCTGCGCAGGAGGCGCGCCCTCAAGGCCCTGAGCTACCGCCTCCCCTGCCGGCCGGCGATCCGCTTCCTTTACCAATACCTTCTCCGGCGGGGTTTTCTCGACGGCGGCCCGGGCTACCGCTACTGTCTTCTGCTGGCCCGCTATGAGGCCTTCACCGCGGCGGAAATGCACCGCCTGCGTTCCACACAATGATGCAGCCCCACCGCCAGTACACGGGTCGCAGGACCCTGATTGCGCTGCTCGCGCTCGACACCGTGTCGACGATCACCGTCTTCAACATCGTCGGGCACATGCACCATGTGCTGGAGAATTTCATCGTTTGGCCGCTCGCCGCGCCGCTCGCCGCGCTGGTTTTCGCGATCTACCTGATCGACGGCTACAGGGAGCGGACGGACATGATGAGCCTGGAGTACACCAACATCCATGTGATCGCGGTCGTGGGCGCCATGCTCGCCACCCTCCTGCTGACCTTCGTCTTCATTCCGGGAGGCTTCGAACTCCAGTCGAGCCGCGCCGTGATCGCGCTCAGCTTCATCGTGGTCGCCCCGGTCACGCTGGCCTACCGACGCCTCCTGTACGAGAGGAACTCGGCGGCGAGGAGCGGGGCCCATCTGGTCTTCATGGGCCCCCGCGAGGCCTGCGACGCCTTCCGCGAGGAATGCCGCGCCATGGCGACCTGGCAGCCGGTCATCCACTCCTGGTCGTCCGATTCCATCGGCGACACGGACGCGGCCCGGGACGGCGTGCTCTCCCAGCCCTTCCCCGAGGTGCTCGAGGCCATCCTGCGAAACCGTCTGGACGTCGAGGCGATCGTCCTGGCCGAGTCAAACCGCGAGCTGGGGCCGAAGATCGCCCAGCAGCTCGTCCAGCTGCATTTCCAGGGTGTGCCCACCTACACCTCCGATCTTTTCCACGAGATCTACTGGCGCAAGGTACCCCTGCGCGGGGTCGACCCCTCCTGGCTTTTCCAGGAGGGATTCCAGATCGCCCGCGAGCCCGTCTTCGAGCGCATGAAGCGTGCCTGCGACATATTCCTGGCCTGCGTCGGCGTGCTGCTGGCCGCGCCGTTCATCGCCGTCGCGGCGATCGCCATCCTCGCGGAGGAGCGCGGTCCGGTGTTCTTCCGCCAGTCGCGGGTGGGGATGCATGGCGTCCCCTTCCAGATTCTGAAGCTCCGCACGATGAGGACGCACGCGCCCCACAGGGAGGGGATGTACACCCAGCCCGGCGACTCCCGGGTGACCAGGGTCGGGCGCCTCCTGCGGGTCACCCATCTGGACGAGGTGCCCCAGATCTGGAACGTGCTGCGCGGCGACATGAGCCTCATCGGACCGCGCGCCGAATGGGACAGGCTCGTCGAGGACTACGAGCTAAAGATCCCCTGCTACGAATTCAGGCACCTGGTCAAGCCGGGGATCACCGGATGGGCCCAGGTCAACTATCCCTATGGCGCCAGCCTTGACGACACCCTGCGGAAGCTTGAATACGACCTCTATTACATCCGGAATTTCTCGTTCACCCTGGATGCCTCCATCATCATCAAGACCATCCAGGTGATGCTCTTTGGAAAGGGCCGGTGATGGGCGCCGCGACCTACGACTTCATCGTGATCGGGGGCGGCTCGGCGGGATTCAACGCCGCCCAGGCCGCCGCCGGCCTGGGCCTGAAGGTGGCCGTGGTGGACGGCGCCAGAAGGCTGGGCGGGCTCTGCATCCTCGCCGGTTGCATGCCTTCAAAAACCCTGATTTACGCCGCAGAGACGCTCCACAGGGCGCAGACCGGCGGGCTCCTCGGCCTGAGGATCCCCCGTGCGGAGGCCGACATGAAGGCCGTCCAGGCCAGGAAGCGGCGGATCATAGCCGACTTTGCGGGCCACCGCAGGCGCCAGATCGAGAACGGGCCGTTTGCGGTGTACCGGAGCCCCGCCCGTTTTACGGGCCCCCGCACGATCGAGCTCGGCGACGGCCGGCGGCTTCACGGCCGGCGGTTTCTCATCGCCACGGGCTCGAAGGTCGGGGTTCCCCCGGTCCCCGGATTGAAGGGGCTCGGGGCCTGGACGAGCGACGAAGTGCTGGACCTCGACGTCATCCCGCGCAGCGTGCTTGTCCTCGGCGGCGGGGTGGTCGCCTGCGAACTGGCGCAGTACCTCAGCCGCATCGGCGCAAGGGTGACGATGATCCAGCGAAGCCCGCAGATCCTCAGGGACCATTCGGCCGAGGCCGCCCGGGTCGTGCAGGACGCCTTCGCGGACGAGGGCATCGAAGTGTTCACCGGCACGACGATCCAGTCCCTCGCGCGGGCTGCCGGGCGTGTGCGCGTGAGCTTCATCCATCGCGGCCGGAAGCTCATCCGCAGCACCGATCATTGCCTCAACGCCCTCGGGCGCGTGGCGAACACGGCGGCCCTCGGCCTGGACACTGCCGGGGTCAGGCTCCGCCCGAACGGCCGGATCGCCGTCAACCGGTGGCAGCAGACGAGCGCGCCCCACATCTACGCCGCAGGCGACTGCGCCGGGCCGGTGGAGATCGTCCACCTCGCCATCGAGCAGGGCATTGTGGCCGCGCGGCACGCGGCCGGGGCCCCGGGCGTGAAGCCCGTCGACTACGGCAGGCTTCTGAGCATCGTGTTCACCGATCCACCCCTGGCCTCCCTAGGCCGGCTCGAGAGGGACCTCGATGCCGGCGGGACCGCCTACCTCTGCGCTTCCTATCCCTTCAACGACCACGGCAAATCCATCCTCATGGAGGCAACCCGTGGATATGTGAAGGTGATCGCCGAGCCCGTCCGGGGCCGGATACTCGGCGCCGAGATCGTCGGGCCGGATGCGGGGGAGCTCATCCACTGCCTCAGCGGCCCCCTTGCGATGCGAGCAACCGTATTCGACCTGCTCCGCGCGCCCTGGTACCACCCGACCCTTGCCGAGATCATCACGTACCCGCTTGAGGAGATCGCCGGGCGCATTTTGGAGGCGCGCCGCGGGGCGCAGGCATGAGCGCCGGCATTGTCGTCCTCCTGACGTCGACGATCGCCCCAAAGGCCGGGATGTCGGCCAGGATCAGGCGGTCGGACGCCGCCGTGCGCCTCTCGGACTACGCGATCGGGCTGAGGTTCTGGCTGGAGCTGCGCGCCGACTGGCTCGCCGGCATCGTCTTCGCGGACAACTCCGGGCACAGCCTCCGGAACCTGGAGAAGGTGGCGGACTCCTGCGGCCGCGAGGGGCGCCCGGTCGAGTTCCTCTCCTTCGACGATGCCGGGCCGCCCGAGGGCCTTCACTACGGCCACTCGGAGTTCAAGGTGGTGCGGGATGCAGTCGGCGCGAGCCGCCTCATCGCAGGCGCCCGCCATGTCATCAAGGCGACCGGGCGCTACACCTTCCCCGACATTCCAAGGCTCATCGCTCGGCTCCCGGGAGACTTCAAGGTCGCTGTGGATTCGCGCCGCGTCCGGCCCTTCACCCGCCACAGCCACATGCTCACCCAGTTCGCCCTTGCGATCTTCGAGCCGTCGTTCTTCCGCGATTTTCTCTGGGACATCCCCGAGCGCATGGTGCCCGCCCCACCCTGGAACCGCAGCCAGTTTGTCGAAACCGTCCTTTACGACCGCCTCATTCCGAGGCTCGGGGAGCCCGGCGTGATCCTGAGATGGCCCTGCAACTGCGAGCCCAGGGGCGTGGGCTCCAACGGCGACAGCTACTCAAGCGGCAGGATGAGGGTACAAGCGGCGCTGCGCGCCCTTTGCCGGGTCGCAGCGCCGGGGATCTGGATCTGAACCGCTAACGTGCGGCGATTGCGAGAAGGTCGGCGAGGTCGACCCTGCGCTCATAAAGCGCCTTGCCCACGATGACGCCGTCCAGGTTCGGACGGCGCCGCGCCAATTCGGCGAGCCGCACGACGTCCTCCCTTTGCGAGACGCCGCCGCTGGCGATCACGGAGCACCTGACGGCACCGAGCATCGCCTCGAGGGCGCTGAAATTCGGCCCGGTCAGCATCCCGTCGGTGGAGATATCGGTGTGGATGAGGGTCTGGACGCCGCAGGCATCCATCCTGGCCGCCAGTTCGAGGGCGTCGGCGCCCGTCGTGTCGACCCATCCCTTCACGGCCACCCTCCCGTCCTTGGCGTCGATCCCAACGGCGATCTTCGGCCCGAAGGCGCCCACAAGCTCGGCGACGAAGGATTCCGCCTCCACGGCTCGGGTCCCGATGACGACCCTGCTCACCCCAAGGTCCAGCGCACGCTCGACGGCTGCGCGCGTCCTCATCCCCCCCCCGAACTGGACCCGCAGGCCCTTGCCGACCATGGCCCCGACCGCGGGCAGGTTCCGCGGCTCCCCCGAGAAGGCGCCGTCGAGGTCGACCACGTGGACCCATTCCGAGCCCGCCGCCTTGAACGCCTCGGCGGCCTCGGTGGGATCGTCGATGTAGACCGTCTCCCTGTCGGCCCGCCCCTGCGAAAGCCGGACGCAGCGTCCGCCCCTTATGTCGATTGCGGGATAGATGGTCATGGCGCGGAAGCCCGCACGCCCCGGGGCTGGCGGCCGCCCGAACGGACGCTCAGGCGGCGTCCTTGGCGGGTTCGTCGCGGCCGGCCACCTTGAGGGTCGGCTTCTTCCTCCCGGCGACGACGCCCGAGTCGATGACGACCTCGGTGACATCATTGCGCTGGGGCAGGTCGTACATGACCTCGAGCATGAGGCCCTCCATGATGGAGCGCAGGGCCCGGGCTCCGGTCTTGAGCTCGATCGCCTTCATGGCGACGGCCTTGACGGCGTCGGGCGTGAACTTCAGGCGGACGCCGTCGATGGCGAAAAGCTTCGAGTACTGCTTCACCATGGCGTTCTTGGTGCGCAGAAGGATCTTCTCAAGGTCGGCGGAGCTCAGCTGGTCGAGCACGGAAACCACGGGGAGGCGCCCGATGAACTCGGGGATCATTCCGAAACGGATGAGGTCCTCGGGGGCGATCTTCTTCATCATCTCGTCCGGCAGATACTCCTTGTCGTCGGCCCTCACGTGGAATCCCAGGGAATGCTGCCCGAGCCGCCTCTTGACGATCTCATCCAGCCCTATGAACGCGCCGCCGCACACGAAAAGTATGTTCGTCGTGTTGATCTGGATGTACTCCTGGTTAGGGTGCTTGCGGCCGCCCTGCGGGGGCACGTTGCACACGGTTCCCTCAAGTATCTTGAGGAGGGCCTGCTGGACGCCCTCGCCGGAGACGTCCCGGGTGATCGAGACGTTTTCGGTGGTTCTGCGGATCTTGTCGATCTCGTCGATGTAGATGATGCCGCACTCGGCCCTCTTGACGTCATAATTGGCGTTTTGAAGCAGGCGCAGGACAACGTTCTCGACATCCTCGCCGACATAGCCCGCCTCGGTGAGCGTGGTGGCGTCCGAAATCGCAAAGGGCACGTCGAGGATGCGCGCGAGTGTCCTGGCGAGCAGCGTCTTGCCGGATCCGGTGGGACCCAGGAGCAGCACGTTGCTTTTCTCGACCTCGACGTCGTTGAACTCGGGCGAGAGCCTCGAGGGCTCCTTCCCCATCTGTCCCGCGTCGAAGAGCAGCCTCTTGTAGTGGTTGTAGACCGCCACCGAGAGGACCTTCTTCGCGTGGTCCTGGCCGATCACAAAATCGTCGAGCACCTTCTTGATCTCGGCGGGCTTGATGAGGCGAAAGGCC
>Ga0302196_10001089_pt1 | contig 25878 bp, 23 predicted proteins | sample II_Bog_N1_3_FD_198794 | JGI IMG/M metagenome (GOLD analysis project Ga0302196, IMG submission 198794) | Peat permafrost microbial communities from Stordalen Mire near Abisko, Sweden - II_Bog_N1_3 | ecosystem: Environmental > Terrestrial > Soil > Wetlands > Peat | place: Sweden: Abisko...
TGTCGAGCGGGCTCGGCAGGTACTCGACCACGGCGTCGAGCATGGGCTGGACGCCCTTGTTCTTGAAGGCGGTGCCGCACAGGATCGGCACGGCGTGATTACCCAGCGTGACCGTGCGCAGCGCCCGTGTCAGGTCCTCGGGGAGGATCTCCTCGTCACCGAGGTACTTCTCCATGATGATGTCGTCGTGGTTGGACACCACGTCGATGAGCTCGGCGTGGGCCGCCTCGGCGGCGTCGCGGAGATTGTCCGGGATGGCCTCCTCGACCCAGTCCTCGCCCATGCCGTCGTCCCACACCAGGGCCCGCATGTTGACCAGGTCGACGACACCGCGGAACTCGCCCTCGGCGCCGATGGGCAGCTGCACCACGGCGGTGGTGCAGTCCAGTCGGTCCTTGATCATGTCCACGCACATCTCGAAGTTGGCGCCGGTCCGGTCCATCTTGTTGACGAAGCAGATCCGGGGGACCTCGTACTTGTTGGCCTGGCGCCACACCGTCTCGGTCTGGGGCTCCACGCCGGCGACGGCGTCGAACACGGCCACGGCACCGTCGAGCACCCGCAGCGACCGCTCCACCTCGACGGTGAAGTCGACGTGGCCGGGCGTGTCGATGATGTTGATGAGGGTGTCGTGCCACATGCAGGTGGTGGCGGCCGACGTGATGGTGATGCCGCGCTCCTGCTCCTGGACCATCCAGTCCATGGTGGCAGCGCCCTCGTGGACCTCGCCGATCTTGTAGTTCTTACCGGTGTAGTAGAGGATCCGCTCGGTCGTGGTGGTCTTGCCCGCGTCAATGTGGGCCATGATCCCGATGTTGCGGGTCTTGGCGAGCGGGTGGTGGCGAACGGGGCTATCAGACATGCGTGGTCAACTCTCGGGTCGTGCTCGTGTCGTCGTCGTGGATGGCGAGGCGGGACCGGCTACCAGCGGTAGTGGGCGAACGCCTTGTTCGATTCGGCCATCTTGTGGAGGTCCTCGCGGCGCTTGGCAGCGGCTCCGATGCCGTTGGCCGCGTCGCGGATCTCATTGGAGAGGCGCTCGGCCATCGTCTTTTCGCGCCGCTGCTGCGAGTAGCCGACGAGCCAACGGATCGACAGTGTGGTGGCGCGGCGGGGGCGCACCTCGACCGGGACCTGGTAGGTGGCGCCACCGACCCGGCGGCTGCGCACCTCGAGCTCGGGGCGGGTGTTCTCGACGGCCTTCTTGAGGACGGCGACCGGGTCGTTGCCGGTCTTCTCTCCCACGTCGGCGAGGGCGGCGTAGACGATGCGCTCGGCCAGCGTGCGCTTGCCGCGACTCAGGACGCGGTTGACCACCTGGGTGACGAGCACCGAGTGGTAGACGGGGTCGGGCATGAGCTCACGACGGACTGCAGGACCTTTACGGGGCACGTCAGGACTCCTTCTTGGCGCCGTAGCGGCTACGGGCCTGATTCCGCTCCCTCACGCCGGAGGCGTCGAGGGTGCCGCGGATCACCTTGTAACGGACACCGGGGAGGTCCTTCACACGACCGCCACGGACCAGCACGATCGAGTGCTCCTGGAGGTTGTGGCCCTCGCCGGGGATGTAGGCCGTCACCTCGAGGCCGCTGGTCAGGCGCACACGGGCGACCTTCCGCAGGGCCGAGTTCGGCTTCTTGGGGGTGTGGGTGTAGACGCGGGTGCACACGCCACGGCGCTGCGGAGCGCCGCGGAGCGCCGGCGTCTTCGACTTTGTCGGCTTGGTGGCCCGGCCTTTGCGGACGAGCTGGGAAATCGTGGGCACGCGTGACCTCTAGGTTGTGGACTGCAGGGATACTTCAGGACTGAGACGGACTGCGCTGACGAACTGCGGGGTGCGGCGCCCAGGCCTGCTGGGCCGGCCACCTGCACGCAGGCGGGCCACACCGTGCGACACGCAGCCGCAAGGGTTCCATGCTAGGGCACCGGCAAGGGCTGAGCAAGTGCACCCCCACCCCGGGTCCGTGCCCCGTAGGGCGTCGACCGGAGGGTGAGTGGACCGGGTGTGCGTTGGGGCCGAGCCCCGCGCACACCCGGTCCACTCAGGCCCCTGCGGCAGTCGGGCCGTCCTCGACTGCGGGTGCGTCCGCCCCGGCGAAGTCGGGCGACCCGCCGGCCAGGTCCTCGGCCGCGGGCACGGCGCCGAGCCAACTGGCGTCGATGTCCGAGCTGAACGTGCCCAGCGAGCCGTCGCCACCGGTGTCCCGCAGCCATGCGGCCAGGTCCTCGGTGTCGGTGTCCATTCCCCCGAGGGCCCAGGCCGGCATGGCCTCGGCGCCCGGCATCTCCAGCTTGATGTCCCGGTACCGCTCCATGCCGGAGCCGGCGGGGATCAGCTTGCCGATGATGATGTTCTCCTTGAGACCGAAGAGCTGGTCCGACTTGCCCTCGATCGCTGCCTCGGTGAGGACGCGGGTGGTCTCCTGGAACGAAGCGGCGGACAGCCACGACTCGGTGGCCAGCGACGCCTTGGTGATCCCCATCAGCTCGGGACGACCCTCGGCGGGACGCTTGCCGTCGGTGACGAGTGCCCGGTTGACCTCCGCGTAGATCCGGCTGTCGACGCGCTCACCGGGGAGGAACGACGCATCCCCCGGCTCGGCGACGAGGACCCGGCGCAGCATCTGGCGCACGATGAGCTCGATGTGCTTGTCGTGGATCGACACACCCTGGTCCCGGTAGACCTTCTGGACCTCTTCGACCAGGTACTGCTGGGTCTCCCGGATGCCCTTGACCTCGAGCAGCTCCTTCGGGTCCTTCGGCCCCTCGACGAGGGCGTCACCCGCTCCGACCTCCTGGCCGTCGACGACCTCGAGATGGGCGCGCTGGGCCACGAGCACGGTGTGCTCTTCGCCGTCGTCGGCCACCACGGTGATGTGGCGACCGGACTCGTCCTCCTCGACCCGGGACACGCCCGAGTGGCGGGCCAGGACGGCGGCGCCCTTCGGGGTACGGGCCTCGAAGAGCTCGACGACGCGGGGCAGGCCGTGGGTGATGTCCTCACCGACGATGCCACCGGTGTGGAACGTACGCATGGTCAGCTGCGTGCCGGGCTCGCCGATGGACTGGGCGGCGATCACGCCGACCGCCTCACCGAGCTCGATCATCTCGCCGGTGGCGAGCGACAGGCCGTAGCAGGCCGCACAGATGCCCTGCTCCGCCTCGCACGTCAGCACCGAACGGGTGCGGACCCGGTCGATGGCCTTGTCGTCGCGGAGCTTGGTGACGATCTCGTCCGTCAGGACGGTCCCGGTCTCCAGCTTGGTCTTGTCCGACAGGGTGACCGACTCGGACAGGAGACGACCGGTCACCCGGGTCTCGAGGTACGAGCGGGTGCCCGTGCCGTCCGGCACGATCCCCTCGATCCAGATGCCACGGACCGAGCCGCAGTCGTCCTCGCGGACGATGAGCTCCTGAGCCACGTCGACGAGTCGACGGGTCAGATAGCCGGAGTCGGCGGTGCGCAGTGCGGTGTCGGCCAGTCCCTTGCGGGCGCCGTGGGTCGAGATGAAGTACTCCAGCACCGACAGGCCCTCGCGGAACGAGGACTTGATCGGGCGGGGGATCATCTCACCGCGGGGGTTGGACACGAGGCCCTTCATGCCGGCGATCTGACGGATCTGCTGGCTGTTACCACGGGCTCCGGAGTCGACCATCATGTCGATCGGGTTGAAGGTGATCTCGGACATGGTCTTCTCCATGGCCTTCCCGACCTCGGAGTTGGCCGAGGTCCAGATCTCGATCTCCTTCTGGCGCCGCTCGTCGTCGGTGATGATGCCCCGCTTGAACTGGGCCTCCGCCTTTTCCGCCTCCTTCTCGTAGCGGTCCAGGATGGCGCCCTTCTCCTTCGGGGTGACCACGTCGGAGATGGCGATGGTCAAGCCGGACTGGGCGCCGTAGCGGAACCCGAGCGACTTGATCCGGTCGAGGCTGGCAGCCACCTCCCGCTTGGGGAATCCGGACGCCACCTCCTCCACGATGGTGCCGATGGCCGTGTTCCGCTTGCCGACGATGTCGTTGATGTAGCGGTACGTGTCCGGGAGGGCGGTGTTGAAGAACAGGCGACCGGCGGTCGTCTCGATCTCCACGCGGTCGTCCTCACCCACACCCACCAGGTTGCCCTCGGCGTCCACCTCGGCACCGTTGGTCACGGCGATGGAGTGGGCCATGGCGGAGCCGGGCTCGGGGCGGAGCAGGATCTTGGCGTGCAGCTCGATGTCGCCGGCGTCGAACGCCGTCTCCACCTCGTAGGCGTGCCGGAAGATCCGTCCTTCGCCCTTCTGCCCGTCTTCGACGAGGGTCAGGTAGTAGATGCCGAACACCATGTCCTGGGTGGGCACGGTGATCGGGCGGCCGGTGGCCGGGGACAGGATGTTGTTCGACGACAGCATCAGCACCCGGGCCTCGGCCTGGGCCTCGGCGGACAGCGGCAGGTGGACCGCCATCTGGTCGCCGTCGAAGTCGGCGTTGAAGGCGGTGCAGACCAACGGGTGGACCTGGATGGCCTTGCCCTCGACCAGTACGGGCTCGAAGGCCTGGATGCCCAGGCGGTGGAGGGTCGGGGCCCGGTTCAGCAGGACCGGGTGCTCCTTGATGACACCCTCGAGCACGTCCCACACCTGCGGGCGACGACGCTCGACCATGCGCTTGGCCGACTTGATGTTCTGGGCGTACTCGGCATCGACGAGCCGCTTCATCACGAAGGGCTTGAAGAGCTCGAGCGCCATCAGCTTGGGCAGGCCGCACTGGTGGAGCAGGAGGTTCGGGCCGATGACGATGACCGAACGGCCGGAGTAGTCGACGCGCTTGCCGAGCAGGTTCTGGCGGAACCGGCCCTGCTTGCCCTTCAACATGTCCGACAGGCTCTTGAGCGGGCGGTTGCCCGGCCCGGTCACGGGGCGGCCGCGGCGACCGTTGTCGAACAGTGCGTCGACGGCCTCCTGCAGCATCCGCTTCTCGTTGTTGATGATGATCTCGGGCGCGCCCAGGTCGAGCAGCCGCTTGAGGCGGTTGTTCCGGTTGATGACGCGTCGGTAGAGGTCGTTCAGGTCCGACGTGGCGAAGCGGCCACCGTCGAGCTGCACCATCGGGCGCAGGTCGGGCGGGATGACCGGCACCGAGTCGAGGATCATGGCCCGGGGGTCGTTGATCCGACGGCCCTGCTCGTCACGGCGGTTGAACGCGGTGACGATCTTCAGGCGCTTGATGACCTTCTGTCGGCGCTGAGCCGACAGCGGCTTGCGGCCGTCGGCGGCGTCGATCATCTCGCGGAGCTTGATCTCCTCGGCGTCGAGGTCGATCCGGTCGATGAGACGCGTGATGGTCTCGGCACCCATTCCGCCCTCGAAGTAGTCCTCGTAGCGGATGCGCATCTCGCGCCACAGCAGCTCGTCCTCGAGGATCTTGCGGCTGTGCAGGCTCTTGAACTCGTCGAACGCTCGCTGGGCCAGGGTGATCTCGTCGTCGTAGCGCTCGCGGACCCCCGCGATCTCCTTGTCGGCCAGACGCTGGCGCGCCTTGGTCTCCGCGTCCTTGGCTCCGGCCTTCTCGAGGTCGGAGAGCTCCTTCTCGAGGTCCTTGAAGCGACGGTCGATGTCGAGGTCGCGCTTCTTCTCGATGTCCGTGATCTCGGAGCGCAGCTCCGCCTCGAGCTCGGGCAGGTCCTCGTGGCGCTTGGCCTCATCGACCCAGGTGACCAGGTTGGCGGCGAAGTAGATGACCTTCTCCAGCTGCTTGGCCTTCAGCTCCTCGCGGGCCTCGGTGCCCATGAGCAGGTAGGCCAGCCAGCTGCGGGTGCCGCGCAGGTACCAGATGTGGACCACGGGCGCAGCCAGCTCGATGTGGCCCATGCGCTCGCGCCGGACCTTCGAGCGGGTGACCTCGACACCACAGCGCTCACAGATGATGCCCCGGAACCGCACGCGCTTGTACTTGCCGCAGTAGCACTCCCAGTCCTTGGTCGGACCGAAGATCTTCTCGCAGAAGAGCCCGTCCTTCTCCGGGCGCAGCGTGCGGTAGTTGATGGTCTCCGGCTTCTTGACCTCACCATTGGACCACCCGCGGATGGAGTCGGCCGTAGCCAGCCCGATCCGCAGCTGGTCGAACTCGTTGACGTCCAACATCAGAATCCCCTTTCGGCAGCGCGACGGGCATCTTCCTCGTCCGACCCACGTTCGGGCCGGCTGATGTCGATACCGAGCTCCTCGGCCGTGCGGAACACGTCCTCGTCCAGCTCTCGCATTTCGATCTCTTCGCCGCCGGGCGCCAGGACTTCGACGTCCAGGCACAGCGACTGCATCTCCTTGATGAGCACCTTGAAGCTCTCCGGGATACCCGGCTCGGGGATGTTCTCCCCCTTGACGATGGCCTCGTAGACCTTCACACGGCCGAGCACGTCGTCCGACTTGATGGTCAGGAGCTCCTGCAGCGCGTAGGCGGCGCCGAACGCCTCGAGCGCCCAGACCTCCATCTCACCGAAGCGCTGGCCACCGAACTGGGCCTTACCGCCCAGGGGCTGCTGCGTGATCATCGAGTAGGGGCCGGTGGAGCGGGCGTGGATCTTGTCGTCCACCAGGTGGTGGAGCTTCAGGATGTACACGAAGCCGACCGACACCGGGTTGTCGTATGCCTCACCCGTGCGACCGTTGTACAGCTGCGACTTGCCCTCGTCGTTGACCTGGACCGAGCCGTCCTCGCCGTCCGGGTTGAGCTTGCGGAAGATCTGCTGGATCGTCGGGTGACGACCGGCCTGGTCCTCCTCGTCCCAGTGGGCGCCGTCGAACACCGGCGTGGAGACCCACACCGACGGCTCGGTGCGGGGGCGCGTCTTGGTCTCGGTGCCGCGCAGTGGCTCGGTGGCCACGTCGCCTGCACCCTCCCAGCCCCAACGGGCCGCGTAGCCCAGGTGCGACTCGAGCACCTGGCCGACGTTCATCCGGCTCGGCACGCCGAGCGGGTTGAGCACGATGTCGACCGGGGTGCCGTCGGCCTGGAAGGGCATGTCCTCGATGGGCAGGATCTTCGAGATGACGCCCTTGTTGCCGTGGCGGCCGGCGAGCTTGTCGCCCTCGGAGATCTTGCGCTTCTGGGCCACGTAGACCCGCACCAGCTGTTCCACGCCGGGCGGAAGCTCATGGGCGTCCTCACGGGAGAAGACGCGGACGTCGATGACCGTGCCCTGCTCGCCGTGGGGGACCTTGAGGGACGTGTCGCGGACCTCGCGGGCCTTCTCACCGAAGATGGCGCGTAGCAGGCGCTCCTCGGGGGTCTGCTCGGTCTCGCCCTTGGGGGTGACCTTGCCGACCAGCACGTCGCCCGGGCCCACCTCGGCCCCGATGCGGATGATGCCGCGTTCGTCGAGGTCGGCCAGGATCTCCTCGGAGAGGTTCGGGATGTCCCGGGTGATCTCCTCGGCACCGAGCTTGGTGTCGCGGGCGTCGACCTCGTGCTCCTCGATGTGGATCGACGTGAGCACGTCGTCCTTCACCAGGCGCTCGGACAGGATGATGGCGTCCTCGTAGTTGTAGCCCTCCCACGGCATGAAGGCCACGAGCAGGTTCTTGCCCAGGGCCAGCTCGCCGTTGTGGGTGGCCGGACCGTCGGCCAGGACGTCGCCGGTCGACACCTTCTGGCCCTCGTCGACGATGACCTTCTGGTTGATGGCGGTGTTCTGGTTGGAACGGCGGAACTTGGCCAGGCGGTACACCTTCTTGCCCAGCGCATGACCGTTCACGTCCTTGGCGCCGGCCTTGTACTCGACCGTGATCTGGTCGCCCGAGACGTCGACGACGGTGCCGTCGCCCTCGGCCATGATCACGTCACCCGCGTCGCGGGCGGCGCGGGCCTCGACACCGGTGCCGATGTAGGGGGCCTCCGGGACGACCAGCGGCACCGCCTGCTTCTGCATGTTGGCGCCCATCAGGGCCCGGTTGGCGTCGTCGTGCTCGACGAAGGGGATCAGTGCGGTCGAGACCGACACGATCTGCTTCGGCGACACGTCCATGAGGTCGACCTCGGCCGGGGGCACGAAGTCGATCTCGGAGGTGGTGCCGTAGGAGGTCGAGGCGACGCCGACCCTCACGCCGGTGCCCTGCGGGCCGCGGCGGACGAGCACCCGATCCTCGGTGAACCGTCCCTTGTCGTCGAGGGCGGCCGAGGCCTGGGCGATGACGTGCTCCTCCTCCTCGTCAGCTGCGAGGTAGAGGATCTCCTTGGTGACCTGACCGCTGACGACCTTGCGGTACGGGGTTTCGATGAAGCCGTACTCGTTCACGCGGGCATAGGTGGCCAGCGAGCCGATCAGGCCGATGTTCGGGCCTTCCGGGGTCTCGATGGGGCACATGCGCCCGTAGTGCGAGGTGTGGACGTCACGGACCTCGAAACCGGCACGCTCACGAGAGAGGCCGCCTGGCCCGAGGGCCGACAGGCGCCGCTTGTGGGCGAGGCCCGACAGCGGGTTGTTCTGGTCCATGAACTGGGAGAGCTGGCTGGTGCCGAAGAACTCCTTGACTGCGGCGACGACCGGCCGGATGTTGATCAGGGTCTGGGGCGTGATGGCCTCGACGTCCTGGGTGGTCATGCGCTCGCGGACGACGCGCTCCATCCGGGACAGGCCGACACGGACCTGGTTCTGGATGAGCTCGCCGACCGACCGGATGCGGCGGTTGGCGAAGTGGTCCTGGTCGTCGATCCGGTACGTCGACTCGCCATCGGCCATGTGCTTGGCCAGGTGGAGCATGTACGTCGACGAGGCGAGGATCTCGGCGGGGCTGAGGACGCCCTGGGTCGGCGTGGGCCGTTCGAGGTCGATGCTCAGGATGTCGGAGATGCGCTCGATCTCCGGCCCGAGCTTCCGGTTCAGCTTGTACCGACCGACGCGGGTCAGGTCGTAGCGCTTCGGGTTGAAGAAAGCGTTTTCGAAGTACTGGCGGGCCGCCTCGACCGAAAGCGGCTCACCCGGGCGGGCGCGCTTGTAGATCTCGAGCAACGCCTCCTCGCGGGTGGGAGCAAGGTTCTGCTCCTTCTCCCACTGGCCTTCGAGGAAGTCGAAGTGACGGACGAAGCGCTCCAGGAACGCCTGGTCCTCGTACCCCAGGGCACGCAGGAGGACGAAGAGCGAGAGGCGGCGCTTACGGGCCACGCGGCACCCGGCGGTGACGTCCTTACCCGGCTTGGCCTCGACGTCGAACTCGATCCACTCACCGCGATAGGGGTGGATGGTCCCGGTGAACACGGTCTTGGCGTCACGGCCCGGCTGGAAGATGACGCCAGGCGAACGGACGAGCTGGCTCACGACGACGCGCTCGGTGCCGTTGACGATGAAGGTGCCCTTGTCGGTCATGACGGGGAAGTCCCCCATGAAGACCGTCTGCTCCTTGATCTCCCCCGTGCCGGCGTTCATGAACCGGGCGCGCACGAAGACGGGCGCGGCGTAGGTCATGTCCTTCTCCTTGCACTCCTCCACCGAGAACTTCGGCGGTGGGCGCAGGTCAGGATCGGTCGGATCGAACTCCAGCTCGAGGCTCAGCTGTCCGGTGAAGTCCTCGATCGGGCTGATGTCGTTGAACGTCTCCGCCAGTCCACGGTCGAGGAACCACTTGAAGGAGTCCCGCTGGATGGCGACGAGGTCAGGCAGCGGCAGCGCCTCGTCGATGTTGGCAAACGAAAAACGTTCCGGGCTGTTGGACCGTGTAGGCAACGGCCTACTCCTCCCAGTTGCAAGGCGAATGGGGCAAGGACGGGGTACTTCGGTGAATCAGGTGCCCGAGGGGCACTGCGGGGCGTGGTGAGCAGGGTCGACGGCCACTGCGGGAGCAGCCGTCTGAGGCGTCGGGGCGCGCGTCACTCAGCGAAAACGGCTGAGGAAGGCGACAGGGGCAGGCACGGCAACCAGTAAGCATAACCGGAAGCGCACAGGATCACAACCCCCGCAGGGGAACCCCGGAGCCAGGCCCCCACAAGGTACGAGAACCGGGGACCTCCGTCAAGGATTCCGACCGCCCGACGGTGGGTCCGGGCACACCCGGACCCCCGCGGTCGACCACCTGCAGCCCAACTCCGACCGCCGATGGCCGGCGGTCGGAGTTGGGAGGGACTACTTGAGCTCGACGGTGGCGCCGGCTCCCTCGAGCTGGGCCTTCGCCTTGTCGGCGTCTTCCTTGTTGGCCTTCTCGAGCACGGGCTTCGGGGCGCCGTCCACGAGGTCCTTGGCCTCCTTGAGTCCCAGGCTGGTCAGCGCACGGACCTCCTTGATGACCTGGATCTTCTTGTCGCCTGCGGCGGTGAGGATCACGTCGAACTCGGTCTTCTCCTCGGCGTCGGTGGACTCGCCACCACCGGCGGCCGGTGCGGCCGCGGCCACGGCCACGGGGGCTGCGGCGGTGACGCCGAAGCGCTCCTCGAACTCCTTGAGGAGCTCGCTGAGCTCCAACACGGACAGCTCAGAGATGCCGTCCAGAATCTGGTCCTTGGTGAGGGTTCCTGCCATCGTCTTACTCCTTGTTCCTGTTTGTGTCGTTACTGGGTAGGTGGATCGTGTGCTCGGAAGTGCGGGTGCTACTCGGCGGCCGGGGCGTCGGCGGCCTCGGCTGCGGGTGCCTCGGCTGCGGGTGCGGACTCGGCCACGGGTGCCTCGGTCGCGGGTGCCTCGGTCGCGGGTGCCTCGGACTGGCGCTGCTCGAGCAGTGCCGAGATGCCGTAGGCGAGGTTGCGGGGCAGCGCCTGCACCAGACCGGCCAGCTGCTGGAGCGGGGCGGACAGGGCGCCGGCAAACTGGGCCAGCAGCGTCTCGCGGGACGGCAGGTCGGCCAGCACCTCGATGTCGGCAGCTGACATGACCACCGAACCGACCACGCCGCCCTTGACGATCAGGAGGGGATTGGCCCGGGAGAAGTCCCGCAGGGCCTTCGCGACGGCGCTGACGTCACCCTCCACGAAGGCGATCGCCGTGGGACCGGTGAGCAGTTCGCTCATTCCCTCACGAGGGGTGTCGGCCACGGCCAGGCGGACCAGGGTGTTCTTGTAGACCTTGTAGTCGCCACCGGCGGCCGTCAGCTCACGACGCAGCTCGGCCAGCTCGGCCACGGTCAGGCCCCGGTACTCGGTCAGGAGGGCGCCGTCGGCGGTCTCCATGCGCTCGCGCACCTCGTTGACGACAGCGACCTTTTCGGCCCTCGGATTGTCCATCGTGCCTCCACCGAGCGATTCGCTCAGATTCGGGCCGCAGACACCATCGAGTGGCACGCACGAGCACTGGGGCTCGGTGCGGAACGCCTCATCAGGCGGACCCAGTGGGTCCCTTCGGTACCGGGTGAACGGTACACCGGAGGTCTACGGCAGTTCTGTAGATCTGGAAAGTAGGACTCTAGCGCATCCCGGCCGACTGGGACCAGCGGGGTGGTGGTGCGGATCAGGCGGAGGCGGCCGTGGCCAGTTCCTCTTCGACCCGACGCGCGAGCAGGGGGTCGATGTGGACTCCGGGGCCCATGGTCGAAGAGAGGGTGACGCCGCGGACGTACTTGCCCTTGGCGGAAGCCGGCTTGGCCCGGTGGATCTCGTCCATCACGGCGTGGATGTTCTCCAGCAGCTGCGCCTTGTCGAAGGAGGCCTTGCCCACACGGATGTGGATATTGCCGACCTTGTCGGTGCGGTACTCCACGCGGCCACCCTTGAACTCGAGGACGGCCCGCTCGACGTCGTCGGTCACGGTGCCCGTCTTCGGGTTGGGCATGAGGCCACGGGGGCCGAGCACGCGACCGAGCGTACCGACCTGACCCATCAGGTCCGGGGTGGCGATGGCGATGTCGAAGTCGAGGAAGCCCTCGCCCGAGACACGGGCCACGAGGTCGTCGGCGCCGACGACGTCGGCTCCGGCGGCACGGGCCTCTGCCGCTTTCTCCCCGGCGGCGAACACGGCCACACGGGCGTTCCGGCCGGTGCCGGCAGGCAGCGACAAGGTGCCGCGCACGATCTGGTCGGCCTTGCGGGGGTCGACCCCGAGGCGGATGGCCAGCTCGACGGTCTCGTCGAACTTCGCCTTGGCCGAGGCTTTGACCAGGTCAACGGCCTCCGCAGCGCTGTAGAGGTGCTCGCGGTCGATCCCGGCGATGCTGGCGGTGTACTTCTTTCCCCTGGACATGATGTCTCTTTCGTCTGTTCGGTTCTTGGTCGTCCAGCTCAGCCGGCGACGGCGATCCCCATGGAGCGGGCGGTGCCGGCGACCTGCTTCTTGGCCGACTCGATGTCGGTCGTGTTGAGGTCGGGCAGCTTGATCGTGGCGATCTCGGTGATCTGGGCGTCGGTCACGGTGGCGACCGTCTCGCGGCCGGCCGTCTCGGCACCCTTCTCGACACCGGCGGCCTGGCGCAGCAGGGCTGCGGCCGGCGGGGTCTTGAGCACGAACGAGAACGTCCGGTCCTCGTAGATCGAGATCTCCACGGGGATGATCGAGCCCGCCTGCTTCTCGGTGGCGGCGTTGTACTGCTTCACGAAGTCCATGGTCTGGACGCCGTGCGGCCCGAGGGCCGTGCCGACAGGGGGTGCGGGCGTGGCGCCGCCGGCGGGCAGCTGGATCTTTACGACGGTGAGGATCTTCTTCTTGGGGGCCATGGGGGTGTGTCTCCTGGTTGTGGAATCTGTGCGGTCGGAGCCCTAGAGCTTCGCGACCTGGCTGAACTCGAGCTCGACCGGGGTCTCCCGGCCGAAGATGTTGACGAGCACCTTGAGCTTGAGCTGGTCCTCGTTGATCTCGGCGACCTGGCCGGAGAAGTCGGCGAAGGGGCCTTCCTTGACTCGCACGGTCTCGCCCACCTCGTGCTCGAGCCGGGGGCGGCTGCGCTTCGAAGGGATCTCGCCACCCTCGACCTTGACCTGCAGGATGCCTTCCACCTCACGGCGCGACAGGGGGGTGGGCTTCGTGCCGGGGCCGACGAAGCCGGTGACGCCCGGGGTGTTGCGGATCACGGCCCAGCTGTCGTCGTCGAGCTCGCACCGGCACAGCAGGTAGCCGGGGAAGACCTTCTTCTGGACGACGACCTTCTTGCCGTTCTTGAACTCGGTGACGTCCTCCATCGGGATGACGACCTCGTAGATACGGTCCTCCATGCCCATGGATGCCGTGCGGCTATGGAGGTTCGACTTCACCTTGTTCTCATAGCCGGCGTAGGTGTGCACGACGTACCAGCGCCCGGGCTGGTCGTAGGGGCTGATGACGAAGGGTTCCTCGTCCTCGTACTCGTCGTCGGTCTCGGCGTCCTCGTCGAGGGCCTCCGCAGCGTCGGTCTCGGCGACCTCGGCATCGATCGTGCCGGCGTCCGGCGCCGCCTCGGTGGCGATGGCGTCGTCCGCGACCTGGCCCTCGGCACCATCGGTGCTCGGGTCGTCGTCGAGTGGGGCAGTGGTTCCGTCGTGGGTCACAGTCATACCGATCAGGGCTTGAACAGCCAGAGGACGCCCTTTGCGAAGGCGTAGTTGAGCACGAAGATGAGGACCATCAGGGAAAGCAGCGTGACCAGGGTCACCGTTGTGTAGTTGATGACCTCCGCCCGGTTGGGCCAGGCCACCTGGCGCAGCTCCGAGCGTACCTCCCGGAGGAATTGACCGATCCGGAAGGGCTCACGCTTGACCGGCTTCCGGGCGGGTGCGGTGCGGGTGGGCGCGGTCTCCCCTTCGGGGTCCTGGCCCTGCCGCTGCATCTGTCGCTTCTGTTCTCGGTTCACGTGCTGGTTCCTTCGGCCACTTCACAGGTGCAGAGCAGGGCAGGAGGGACTTGAACCCCCAACCTTCGGTTTTGGAGACCGGTGCTCTACCAGTTGAGCTACTGCCCTCTGTCGACCGCCGCGACGCGAACGAACGTCCGAACGCAAGGGCGGTGCTACAGGCTACCGCATAGGGCGGGTGCCGTCCCATGCGGACGGTCCCGGCACCCTGGCGGGTGGCGGGACGACCCGCTTTGGTGCCTAGCGGGTCTCCTTGTGGAGGGTGTGGCGGCGGTCCCACGAGCAGAACTTCTTCATCTCGATCCGCTCGCGGTCGTTCATCTTGTTCTTGGTCGTGATGTAGTTGCGCCGCTTGCAGGACTCGCAGGCCAGGGTGACCTGGATGCGCTTGTCGTTCTTTGCCACGGTGACTCCCTTGTGCCCGCGACCGGTGGCCGTGGGTCCGATGTGCCTTCTGTCCGGGATACTGCCTGTACCCCGGGTACTGCCTGGTTGTGCCTGTCCGTCCACTGTCGACCGACTGCCCTGGCACACCCGAGAACTGGTAGCGGCGGCCGGACTCGAACCGGCGACCCCACGATTATGAGCCGTGTGCTCTAACCAACTGAGCTACGCCGCCACGGGCGAGCCCCCGGTGGGGATTGAACCCACGACCCCCGCCTTACCATGGCGGTGCTCTACCACTGAGCTACAGGGGCAATGCAGCTCGGAAGAGCAGCAGAGGGGAAAGCATAGCCGCACCGCCGGTACCTGAACAGTGGGCCCCCGTCTACGATCGCCGGGATGCACGTCCGCCTGGCAGAGCCCCGGGACGCCGAACACGTCCGGCAGATCTACAACGCCGAGGTGGTCGGCTCGACCGCGACGTTCGACCTCCGGCCGCGCTCGCACGAGGAGCAGGCGGCCTGGATGAACGAGCACGAGGGCACCTACCCGGTCGTCGTGGCGGTCGACGACGCCGACACGGTGCTCGGGTTCGGGTCACTTTCCAGCTATCGGGACCGCCCCTCGTACTCGACGACCGTCGAGAACTCGGTCTACGTCGACGCCGATCACCGGGGCGAGGGAGTGGGCCGTGCGCTCCTGGAGGAACTGGTCCGCCTGGGCACGCTCCACGGGTTCCACTCGATGATCGCCCGGGTCGGAGGTGACAACGGGGCGTCCATCGCACTGCACCGGGCCTGCGGGTTCGAGCTCGTGGGCGTCGAGCGCGAGATCGGCCGGAAGTTCAACCGGTGGCTGGACGTCGCCGTCCTGCAACGGATGCTGGGTGGGGCCGGCTTCGACGCCGAACCCGGCTGAGCCTGCGCCCGTAAGGCGCCAGGCGGCGTCCCAGGGTGGCTCAGGCCGCCACGGCGGCCGCCGGGGCGGTGTCGGACCCGATGGCCGGGCGGCGGCGATCCCACGAGGACAGCGGCACGGTCATGACGACCAGGATCCACAGCAGGGTCAGCACGATCAGCAGTGGGTCGCCGTGGAGCAGGGTCGTCACCAACTGGGTGCCGCCGGGCAGTTCGATGAAGGCGGTCACCATCGACAGACCGATGACCAGGGACCGGAGCTGGCCGAGGGCGACCGGAGCGAGGAGGACCAGACCCCACGACAGGTACCAGGGCTGCACGACTGGGCCGAGCAGGACGAAGATCAGCAGGGTGAGCCCGATGGCCTTGAGGGTCCCGATGCGGTCGCTGTTGAGCAACAGCCACACGCCCGCCACGGCCGAGATGAGCAGGCCGAGGAACCGGGTGACCGTGAGCACGCCCCCGACCCCCACGCCGATGTGGGCCAGGTGCGCGACACCGGTGATGGCGAAGGCGATGCCGGTGGTCGGTGACGCCCAGGAACGGACGACACCCGGTGTGCCGAGGAGGGTCACCCAGCCCCAGCCCAGTCCGCTCACGTAGGAGAAGAACCCGAGGATGCCGACACCGATGAGGGCCGCCGTGACCACCGGTCGGACACGGTCCCGTAGCGGGACCCCGGCGCCCAGCCAGCTCCAGCCGATGTAGAGGATGCCGAGCGCGGCCGGCGCCTTGACCGCCGTGGCCAGGGCACACAGGATGATGCCCCAGAGCGGTCGCTTCTCCTTGGCCAGCGTGAGACCGGCGACGAGCAGGCCCAGCATCAGCGCATCGTTGTGGGCACCGCCGATGAGGTGGAAGATCGTGACCGGGTTCAGGATCATGAGCGTGAACAGCTCGGCGCCGTCCCGGTGGTACAGCTTGGCCAGCCGGGGCACGCAGGCGGCGATCAGGAGGACGCCGACCAGGGCGAGCAGGCGGAGCAGGACGATGGTGGCCAGCTCGTTGTGGAAGGTGATCCGGGCCACGAAACCGTCCAGCTGCAGGAACATCGGGCCGTACGGTGCCGGGGCGTTGCCCCACAGCGGGTCCACGGGGGCGGTGTAGGAGTTGTTGCCGAGCTCGAAGGGCCCGTACAGGTACGGGTTCATGTGGTGGCTGACCATCTCGCCCTGCGCGGCGTACGAGTAGGCGTCGCGGCTGAACAGGGGGGCGATGACCAGGACCGGCAGCGACCATAGGGCGAACACCCCCATCATCGTCTTGACGGGGACCCCCCGGCGGCGGCGGTAGAGCCGGGCCATCCCCCACCAGACCCGCATGAAGAGGAAGAGCCCGCCGTAGACGGCGGCCAGTGAGAAGTAGACACCCCATCGGCTGGGGGTGGCGGTCGAGGGCTCACCGAAGAACCAGACGCCCGGCATCTCGAGCTTGAAGGGCGAGCTCGGCATGGACGCGCCGATGGCGACCGCCAGCACGGCCACGAACCCCAGCAGAGCGGGTCGGAGCACGAGGCCCCGGGCGTCGGTCACCTCCTCGACGTCCTCGGTCGGGTCGACGGCGTCGGATGTCCCGACGAGGCGGTCGCGCCACGCCTCGGCGCGCCGCAGGAGCCAGCCCACCGCGCTGGACGGCCGGTCACCGGACGAGGGACTGGCCTCGGTTGGCCGGTCCCCGTGCACTGCCGCCGGTGTGCGTTCCAGTGCCATGGGGTCGAGGGTCTCCTGGGTCGTGAGTCGGTCGAATGTGCCGGGCCGTCAGACCCGGCGGTGCCGTACGCGGTGATGGTCGGCGTCCCCCGACAGATCGTGCGGTGGCTCCGCACGGTGCTGAACGCAACCATTCCGTAACGTCATTGTAACCAATGGCGGGCCTCGGGGACGGGTCGGCCGCCGCGGCGCCCCCATCCGCTCATCCGCCCTCCACCACCAGCACCGCAGCTCCGTCCACCCGGTCGTGGGCCAGGTCCGCCAGGGCCCGGTCGGCGGAGTCGAACGGATAGGGCACCGCCGACACCCGGATACCGATGTCCGCGGCCAGCGCCAGGAACTCCCGCCCGTCGTGACGGGTGTTGGCCGTGACGCTGCGCAGCGTGCGCTCCTCGAAGAGGTGGCGTTGGTAGTCGAGGACCGGGACGTCGGACAGGTGGATTCCGGCGATGGCCAACGTGCCACCCCGGTCCAGCGCCTCGAGGGCGGGCGGCACCAGGGTCCCCACCGGAGCGAAGAGGATGGCCGCATCGAGCGGCTCGGGCGGTGGATCTTCCGCCCCTTGCGCGCTGGCCGCACCGAGTTCGAGTGCGAGCCGGCGTGCCTCGGCGGACCGTGTCATCACGTGGACGGTGGCCCCTTCGGCCAGTGCCACCTGGGCCGTCAGGTGCGCCGAGCCCCCGAATCCGTAGATCCCGAGTCGACCCCCGTCCGGGAGTTCGGCACGGCGGAGCGACCGGTAGCCGATGATGCCCGCACACAGGAGCGGCGCCGCCTCGATGTCACCGATGCCGTCGGGCAGTCGGTAGGCGTAGCGCTCGTCGACGACGGCGAACTCCGCATACCCACCGTCGACGTCCCACCCGGTGAACCTCGGTGCGGTACAGAGGTTCTCCCTCCCTGCCAGACAGAACCGGCACGTGCCGCACGTGTGGGCGAGCCACGGGATCCCGACACGTTCCCCTTCGGTCAGGTCCGAGCACCCCGGACCCAGCCGGTCGACTCGGCCGACCACCTCGTGGCCCGGCACCACCCCGGGCCGTCGCGGGGTGAGGTCTCCCTCAGCGAGATGGAGGTCGGTACGGCACACGCCACACACCGACACCCTGACCCGCACCTGCCCAGGGCCTGGCTCGGGGGTCGGGCGTTCCACCGCGTCGAGCGGACCGCTGTCGATCGGTCCGGGCCGCCGGACCACCCAGGCGCGCATCCCGCTACCCGGCATCCGCCGGGACCACCACCGGGCCCGGGACGGGGTCGGGGTCGGGGTCGGGGTCGGGGTCGGGGTCGGCCACCTCTACCAGGACCGGATCCGACTTCCACTCGAGCAGTCGCAGGGCCCGCATGCCTCCTCCTTGCCGTCCGCCCACCGTGGTCGGGCTACCGGTGCATGGTACGGCGGTGCAGACTGGCGACCAAGGGCCGAACGTCACCAGCCACGGCGCACGGCCGGGCAGACGGGCAGGGCCGGGCGGCGGCGTCAGTCGAAGACGACGGTGCGGCCCCGGTAGGCGATCACGCGGTGCTCGAGGTGGGCCCGGACAGCGCGGGAGAGCACCAGGGCCTCGAGGTCGCGGCCCCGCCTGGCCATCGAGGCCGGAGTGTCGGCGTGGGTCACCTGGGTGACGTCCTGGGCGATGATCGGTCCCTCGTCGAGCCCAGAAGTGACGTAGTGGGACGTTGCCCCGATCAGTTTCACACCCCGCTCCCACGCCTGTCGGTACGCGTTGGCACCGACGAATGCGGGCAGGAACGAGTGGTGGATGTTGATGGTCCGTCCGTCGAATTCATCCACGAAGCCCGGGGTCAGGACCCGCATGTACCGGGCCAGCACCACGAGGTGGGGTTCGACGTCGCGCACGGCGGCACGGACCTCGGCTTCCTGCGCGGCACGGGCGTCCGGCCCGTCCCCCACCACCGCCAGGTGACGGAACGGCACGCCGAAACGTCCGGCCGCCTCGGCCAGGTCCTCCCGGTTGGACACCACGAGGGAGATAGTGGCCGGTAGGTCGCCGGTCGCGCATCGTCCGAGCAGGTCGTAGAGGCAGTGGCCGTCCTTGGTCACCAGCACCGCCAGTCGGCTGGCTTCCTCACGCGCCGTGATGGCCCAGGTCATCCCACGGCGGGCGCCGAGCGGGGCGAACGACGCTCGGAGCGTGTCGAGGCCGTCGGCGTGGGTGAACTCCACCCGCTGGATGAACAGCCCGTGCTCGGCGTCGCGCGTCTCTCCCGCGTCGATGATGTTGCCGCCACCCGAGACGATCCAGGTCGCCACGTCGGCGACGATGCCCGAGGAGTCCGGGCAGTGCAGGGTCAGGACCGAGGTGTGCGGGGCCATGGGCTCATGCTAAGGGCCTGCACCCGACGCCTTCCCGCATGCGACCGCCGTGGGCTGTCGTCAGCGGATCACCACGAGAACGTCATCCGGGCGGATGTGATCCCGGTGCTTCAGTCGCCCGCCTCGCTGTCGGACAGGACGTTCCCTCCGACGGTGAGCCCTGCGGAGGTGGAGGAGCCCGAGTCGGCGGCGCTCGCATCCCACCACCCTCCGCACTGGCCCGGTCCCCCGCGACCGTTGCACGACCAGGCCCCCAGCGCGCCCCCGGATGACAGATGCCCTGACCGGAAGGCGAATCCGCTCTCCGGTCAGGGCATCCTCTGCGTGGGCCGAGAAGGATTCGAACCTTCGTAGGCAGAACCGGCAGATTTACAGTCTGCTCCCTTTGGCCGCTCGGGCACCGACCCGCAGGCGGGCAAGGTTACCGCTTCGCACAGGGGTACTGTTTCGCCATGCCCACCTTCGACGTCGTCTCCGAAGTCGACATGCAGGAAGTCCGCAACGCCGTGGATCAGGCCAACCGCGAGGCCACCACCAGGTTCGACTTCAAGGGCACCGATTCGACCATCGAGCTCAATGACAAGGAGCTCCTCCTTGCCTCGTCCACCGAGGACCGGCTGCGCGCGCTCTACCAGGTGCTTCAGGAGAAGATGGTCAAGCGCGAGGTGTCGCTCAAGTCGTTCGACGTGGGCAAGGTCGAGGAGGCCTCCAAGGGCACCGCCCGCCAGCGTCTCGGCATCCAGGCCGGCATCTCGTCGGACCACGCCAAGAAGATCAACCGGTTCGTGAAGGATCTCAACCTGAAGGGCGTGTCGTCCCAGACCCAGGGTGACCAACTGCGCGTGACCGGCAAGAAGCGCGACGACCTCCAGGCGGTCATCACCGCCCTCAAGGCGGAGGACTTCGGGATCCCGCTGCAGTTCAACAACTTCCGCGACTGAACCCGGAGTAGCCCCCGGAGCCGGTCGGCCCGACCGGCGGGCACCGACCCCCGAAGGCATACTCGGTCGATGGACTCCCCCCGCAGTGCACTGATCACCGGCGGATCGACGGGCCTCGGCCTCGCCACCGCCCACCAACTCGCCGGGCAGGGCCTCGGGGTGACGGTCACGGGCCGCACGCAGACCACGCTCGACACCGCCGTCGCCGAACTGCGCGATGCCGGAGCCGACGTCATCGGTGTCGTGGCCGACGCTGCGGACTGGGCCGACACCGAACGGTCGGTGGCAGCGCACGTCGCCCGGCACGGAGGACTCGACGTCGTCGTGGCCAACGCCGGATTCACCGCCGCCGGTGACCTCTCCGACGGCGACCCGGATGAGTGGCGCTCGATGGTCCTCACCAATGTCCTCGGGCCGGCCCTGCTGGTCCGCGCCGCCCTCCCGCACCTCACGACCCCCGGCGGCCAGATCGTCCTGGTGGGCAGCGTCGCCGGTCGCATCATCCGGCCTGGCAGCCTCTACGGCGCCACCAAGGCCGCCGTGGCCTCGATCGCGGAGAACCTCCGTCCTCAGCTGACCGGTGCCGGCATCCGCGTCGCCCTGGTCGAGCCGGGAATCACCGACACTCCGTTCTGGGGCGAGCAGGGTGCACCGGCGTTCGCCCTGGAGTCCGCCGCCGTCGCCGAGGCGGTCGGATGGATCGTCGGCCAGCCGGCCGGGGTCGACGTCAACGAATTGATGGTGCGCCCGGTCGGCCAGCCGATCTGAGCCCGCCCCGGACCGGAGTCGGGGGTCGACGCCCGGCCGTGCCACTCACGGGACGTGCGTACGCGCCGCCCGCCACACCGATGCGACGAGCACCAGCGTGACGAGGACCGGTGCGACGCAGGCGGCGGCGGTGCGCAGGTGCACATGGAGGCACAGCAGCGCCAGGATCCCGATCACGGCCACCGCCCCCACGAAGAGCTCCGGCGTGTCGCCGATGAGGAACTCCCACCAGAAATGTCCGAATGCGCCCAGCCAGCGAAGGGCCGTCGGTCGATCGTCGTCGACGGGGTCAGCCATGGGCCGGCCCTCCTGCTGACGCCAGACCCGGCGCCGGTTGTCCGGCACGCCGCTTCAGGGCGGTCACCACCAGCCAGGCCACCAGCCCATACCAGGCCACCAGGACCGGGACGGCCAGATCCGACCCCGGCCATGTGACGTGCACGCCTTCAGCGGACCAGAAGGTCCCGAAGCTGACCAGCATCAGGCCGACACCCATCTTCATCGCGTTCTCGGGGACCCCGGACAGCTGGCGGTGGACGACGAGGCCGACCACGCCGACCACCAGTGCGGCCGCCGCGGCCGCCGCGGCCGCCAGCCCGAGCCGGCTCGGGTGCGATGTGCTGCCCAGGGTGATGACGATCACGATGACCTCGAGCCCCTCGAGGAACACCCCCTTGAACGCCACGGTGAAGGCCGTGGCGTCACGGCCCGTGGTCTTCGGCGTCGCCTCCAGTTCGGCCACGTGCTCAGCGAAGATGGCGTCCTCGTCGTGCTTGGCCTTGAGGCCAGCCGCCCGCAGGACGGCCTTGCGCAGCCACTGCAGCCCGAAGACCAGGAGGAGCCCACCGACCACGAGACGGAGCGCGGACAACGGCACCCAGTGGACCAATGGAGGGCCGACCAGGCCGACCAGGGCAGCCAGCACGGCGACGGCCACGGCCACGCCCTCCAGGGCGGATCGCCAACCCCGGGTGACACCCACGGCGAGCACGATGGTCAGCGCCTCCACCATCTCGACCGCACTCGCCAGGAAGACGGCGGTCACCAGTACGAGCGCCCCGGTGGGCGCCGTGCTGGCCAGGAGGGTCACGCCGGTCGGATCAGGCCGCCTCGACGAGCTCGTCGAGCTCCTCGAGGGGATGCACCTTGAAGATCCGGTTGAACACGAGGTACTTCGCCACCCAGAAGACGGCGAAGGACGAGACGTTGGCCACCTCGACGAGCACGGTCTGCTCGAAGTGGCTCAGTCCGTAGTGGGTGCCGATGTGCTTCGCGACGGAGGCGCCGACGATCGAGAAGGCCACGCCCAGGGCGGACATCGTCCAGAAGGGGATGATCTCCTTCACCAGGTGCGAGCGCCCCTTCTTCCCCCACACCCAGCTCCGGGTCAGGAAATAGGACGGGACGCTGGCGACGACGTTGGCGAACACCGTGCTCCCTACCTCACCCCAGAGGTGGAACACGCCGAACACCAGTCCGAGGACGGCGAAGGAGACGACCGTCGAGATCACGGAGACCATGCTGTAGCGGATGAGCTGCCTGCCCTCGGGCGTGTCCCGCTTCTCCCACACGTGCACGACCCGCTGGGGAAGGCTGACTCGCTCGGTAGTGCTCGGCATCGGGATCACTCTAGTCGTCACCCATCCGTAACATTGGGCCGGGTCGCCCCGATGACGGAACCGTCAGGCCGTGAGGCCGTTCGCCCGGGCCAGACCGCCGAACCAGTCGGCGCTCGGCTTCGGGCTGCGCCTGAACGTCTGCCGGTCGACCGCCACCAGGCCGAACGTCGGCCCGTACCCGAGCACCCACTCGAAGTTGTCGAGCAGGCTCCAGTAGAAGTAGCCGCGCACGTCGATGCCGTCGTCGAGGCACTGGCGGACCCCCGCCAGGGCCCGGGTCACGTACTCGATCCGCAGTGCATCGTCGTCGGTGCCGATGCCGTTCTCGGTGACGTACACCGATAGCCCACCCGTCACCTCCGTGGCCCGGCGGACGGTGGCACCCAGTGCATCGGGCCACACCTCGTAGCCCATCTGCGTGGTCCCCACCCCGTCCTCGGGGCCGAGTCCGCCCTCGGGGCCGACGCGCATGCGTGTGTAGGTCTGGACACCGATGAAGTCGTCACCGCCGAGTGCCTCGAGGAAGACGTCCTCGTTGGGCCTGCGCAGCCGTTCCAGCCACTCCTCGCCACCGGGCTGGAGTTGGTAGTCGGTCATCGACACCGTCAGTCCCACGGGGAATTCGCCGGGCCCGGAACGGATCGCCTCGACCGCCTTGCGGTGGGCCGAGACCATGGCCGCGTTCACCACATCGCGCCGGGTGCGGTCACGCACCCGCGGCGGGAACAGGCCGAGGCGCCACCCCATCATGGCGACCACGTTGGGCTCGTTGAGGGTGCACGCCATGCCGATCAGGTCGCCCAGGTGTTCGGTGACCTTCTCGCAGTAGCGGGCGAACCGGTCGGCGGCGTGCAGCGCCTCCCACGCGCCGGCGGCGGCCATCCAGCGGGGGTGGGTGAAATGGTGGAAGGTGACGACGGGCAGGATGCCGGCCTCGTGGCAGGCGGCGGCCATCCGGCGGTAGTGGTCGAGCGCGACGAGGGAGAACTCCCCCTCCTCCGGTTCGATCCGGCTCCACTCCAGCGAGAACCGGTAGGCGCCGAGCCCGAGGTCGGCGATCAGGGCGATGTCCTCCGGGTAGCGGTTGAACGAGTCGCAGGCATCGCCGCTGACGTCCACGCAGCCCGACGTCGGGTCGTGCTCCATGGCCCACCAGTCGTTGTTCACGTTGCCCCCCTCGATCTGGTGGGCGGCGGTGGCGGTCCCCCAGAGGAACCGGTCGGGGAAGGTCAGCTCGGGCACGGCGCCCACCGTAGCGGTGGGTCCCAGCGGTCGTCAGGCGACGCGGCACCGGCCACGGGCGGTCACCAGGCCACGTCCGACCTGACAGGATGAGGGCCGTGAGCGACGCACTCGAACTCCTGGTGGAACTCCTCGACATCGAGCCCATCGAGGTCAACATCTTCCGCGGCGCCAACCCGAACGAGGAACGCCAGCGGATCTTCGGGGGTCAGGTTGCGGCACAGGCTCTGATGGCGGCCGGTCGGACCGTGGAGGTCGGACGACCCCACTCGCTCCACGCCTACTTCCTCCGGCCGGGCGACCCCAACGTGCCGGTCCTCTACGAGGTGGACCGGATCCGCGACGGTCGCAGCTTCACCACCCGCCGGGTGGTGGCCATCCAGCACGGCAGGGCCATCTTCCATCTGTCGGCGTCGTTCCACGTGGACGAGCCGGGACTCGACTTCCAGATCCCGATGCCGGAGGTCCCCGACCCCGAGACGCTGCCCACCATGCGCGAGCGGCTCGAGCCCTTCAAGGACAAGGTCGGCGACTGGTACGACCGGGAGCACCCCATCGACCAGCGCCACATCGGCGCACTGCCCTGGATGCACCGTGCCGTCCAGGAGCCCCGCCAGCAGCTGTGGCTGCGCGCCGACGGCACGCTGCCCGACGATCCGCTGCTCCACACGTGCATCGCCACCTATGCGTCCGACATGTACCTCTTCGACACCATGCTCGCCCCCCACGACGTCGGTTGGGACGACCCCGAGTTCATGGGCGCGAGCCTCGATCACTGCATGTGGTTCCACCGGCCCTTCCGGGCCGACGACTGGCTGCTCTACGACATGGACAGCCCGACCTCGTCGGGGGCCCGTGGGCTGGCCCGGGGCTTCATGTTCACGCAGGAGGGGACCCTGGCCGTCTCGATGGTCCAGGAGGGCCTGATGCGCCTGGTGGAACGACCGTCCGGACCGTAGCGCCGCTGTCCGGCCCCCGGTCCGCCCCGACTATGAGCGCTCGGCGATGGGCACGTAGTTGCGCTCGTCCTCGCCGATGTACAACTGGCGGGGCCGGGCGATCTTGGAGTCCTGGTTGAGCATCTCCTGCCAGTGGGCGAGCCACCCTGCCGTGCGAGGGATGGCGAACAGCACGGGGAACATCTCGAGCGGGAACCCCATTGCCTGATAGATGAGGCCGGAGTAGAAGTCGACGTTCGGATAGAGCTTCCGCGAGGTGAAGTACTCGTCGGAGAGGGCGATCTCCTCGAGCTTCAGCGCGATGTCGAGGAGCGGGCTCTTGCCGGTGACGGAGAAGACCTCGTCGGCCGTGCGCTTGATGATCGTGGCCCGTGGGTCGTAGCTCTTGTAGACGCGGTGGCCGAAGCCCTGCAGCCTGCCACCCTGGCCGGACTTGACCGACTCGATGAACGGCTCCACGTTCTCGATCGAGCCGATGTCGGTCAGCATGCGGATGACCGCCTCGTTGGCACCTCCGTGGCGCGGGCCGTAGAGCGCAGCTGCCGCGGCGGCGGTGGCCGAATACGGGTCGGCGTGGGACGACCCGACCACCCGCATGGCGGTGGTGGAGCAGTTCTGCTCGTGGTCGGCGTGCAGGATGAAGAGCACGTCGAGCGCACGGGCCAGCACCGGGTCGGCCTCGAAGCGGGGCTCGGCGATCTTCCACATCATCGACAGGAAATTCGACGTGAACGGCAGCGAGTTGTCCGGGTAGACGAACGGCATGCCGACGCTGAAACGGTGGGCGGCGGCGGCCAGCGTGGGCATCTTGGCGATCAGCCGGATGATCTGCTTGTCGCGCGACTCGGGATCGAAGATGTCCTTGGCGTCCAGGTAGAACGTCGACAGCGCCGCCACTGCGGAGACGAGCATGCCCATGGGATGGGCGTCGTAGTGGAAGCCCTCGAGGAAACGCTTGCGTACGTTCTCGTGGATGAAGGTGTGCAGCGTGATCTCCCGCTCCCACACCTCGAACTCGTCGGTCGTCGGGAGTTCACCGTTGAGGAGTAGGTAGGCCACCTCGAGGAAGGTCGAATCCTCAGCCAGTTGCTCGATCGGGTAGCCGCGGTAGCGGAGGATGCCGGCCTCGCCGTCGAGGTAGGTGACGGAGCTCTCACATGCCGCCGTGGCCGTCAGGCCCGGATCGTAGAACCAGGTGCCGGGCAACAACTTCGAGAACTCGGCCGCCGACACGCCTCCGTTCTCCAATGGGATCTCGAGGGACTGCCCCGTGCGGTTGTCGGTGA
>Ga0302196_10001090_pt1 | contig 25873 bp, 19 predicted proteins | sample II_Bog_N1_3_FD_198794 | JGI IMG/M metagenome (GOLD analysis project Ga0302196, IMG submission 198794) | Peat permafrost microbial communities from Stordalen Mire near Abisko, Sweden - II_Bog_N1_3 | ecosystem: Environmental > Terrestrial > Soil > Wetlands > Peat | place: Sweden: Abisko...
GCGGCGCTGGAAGGGCGGAGGGAGGCCGTCGAGACGGCCGCCCAGGAGCTGCAGGCGCGGACCGACGAGCAGGTGTCCGCCCGACTCGACACGGCCCGGCTCGAAGCCGAGGCGTTGCTGTCCGAGGCCCGTGAGCAGTGTCGGGCCATGGTCGACGAGGCCCAGGGGCTCCGCGCCCGGGTGCTCGCCGATCTGGCCAGGCGGCGCAAGGTGCTCCACGCCCAGATCGAGCAGCTCCGGGCCGGACGCGAGCGCCTGGCCGAGACGGTCCAGGACGTCCGGCGGTCCATCGACGTGATCGCCGACGAGCTGTTCACGGCCGAGGACAACGCCCGGCTGGCTGCCGAGTCCGCCGGACGGGAGTCGCTGGCCCGGGCCGACGACGGCACCCCCGAGGAGCTGGCCGCCGAACTGCTGGCCGACGAGGCCGCGTCCCCCGCCCTCCGGTCCGGGGCCGGCGCAGGCGGCGGTTCTCCCCGCGAGGACCTGGACATCGCCGTCGGGACTGTCGGGGTCGAGGTGGTGGAGATGCTGGAGGACGGCCCGGCCACCGAGTCCGGTCAGGCCGAACAGGCCACAGGGGCCGAGGGTGCCGGCGCCCATGGCGCACCGGCCGGGGAGTCGGTGGACGCCCTGTTCGCCAAGTTGCGGGCGGCCAGCTCGGACCCGGATCCGTCCGAGCCACCCGAGGCGCCCGCCCCCCCGGTCCCGGATCCCGTCGACACGTCGGAGGCGGTGGCCGGGACGGCCGACGCAGCCGGTAGCGCCGACCGGCCGGACCAGCCGGACCGGGCCGACGACGCCGGGGACGAGACGCCGCCCGCTGAGCGCAATCCGTTGGCCGTGCGCCGGGACGAGCTCATCGAGCCGATCGTCAAGGCCCTGGCCCGTCGGCTCAAGCGGACCCTGCAGGACAGCCAGAACGAGCTGCTCGACACTCTCCGCTCCAAGGGCTTCCAGTGGTCGCCGGAGCTCCTCCCCGACGAGACCGAGCACGTGGACTCCTACGTGACGGCCGCCCTGCCCGCCCTGGAGCAGTCGGCCGCAGCCGGGGTCGCCTTCGCCGGCGCCCCCAAGAGCCAGTTGCCGCCCACCGACGTGCTGCTGGGGATCGGACACGAGCTGGCCGAGTCGCTGGTCGGCCCCATCCGCAGGAGGCTGCTGGCCGGCGAGGGGCTCGACGGGGCCGAGGAGTCGGTCGTGGCCGACCATGTCGGGTCGGCCTTCCGGGAGTGGAAGAGCGAGCGGATCGAGCGCCTGGCCGGTGACCACGTGGTGGCGGCGTTCTCCGAGGGCACCATCGGGGCGGTATCGGGCACGGCGGAGGCCCAGCTCGAGTGGGTGGCGGTGTCCGACTCCGGCGACGCCCCCTGCCCCGATTGCGAGGACAACGGGTTGAACGGCTCACTCCGACCCGGAGAGGCGTTCCCCACCGGCCACCTGCGGCCGCCGGCCCACCCAGGGTGCCGGTGCGTGCTGGTGATCCCGGCCACCTAGGCTGCTCTCTCGTGCGTTCCCCCACCGACATGCCCCAAACGCCGCGCCCGGCCACCCGGCGCCGGCACCGGTGGATCATCGTGGTGGCGATCATCCTGATCGTCGTGTTCGCCTCCTTGAAGACGTTCGCCACCTTCTACACGGACGCGCTGTGGTTCTCGTCGGTCAACCTCCACTCGGTCTGGCTCAAGCTGTTCGAGACCAAGGTGGGGTTGCTGGTGGTGTTCTCCCTCATCTTCGCGGTGGCGCTGACGGCCAGCCTGCTGGTCGCCGAGCGGCTGGCCCCCAAGGGTCCGTCCCTGGACGCCGAGGACGAGTTCGTCAAGCGCTACCAGGAGGTGATCGGTCCCTACGCCCGCTGGCTGCGGGTCGTGGTGATCACCGTGCTGTCGCTCATCGTGGGGTCGCAGGCGGTGGGCCAGTGGAACAACTGGATCCTCTTCGAGAACCGCACGTCCTTCGGGATCACCGATCCCCAGTTCCACCGGGACGTGTCGTACTACGTGTTCGTCCTCCCCTTCGAGCAGTTCCTCGTGCACTGGGCGCTGGTCACCCTGGTGGTGGTGCTGCTGGTGACCATGCTGAGCCACTACCTCAACGGCGGCATCCGGCTCCAGGGCTCGAGGCCGCGGGTCCGGCCCGCGGTCAAGGCCCACCTGTCGGTCATCCTGGGCCTGCTGGCCCTGGTGAAGGCCGTGGGCTACTACCTGGCCCGCTTCAGCCTGGACACCTCCTCCAACGGCTACGTGCAGGGGGCCGGCTACACCGACGTGCACGCCCGGCTGCCGGCGCTCGAGCTGCTCATCCTGGTGTCCCTGGCCGCCGCCGTGCTGCTCATCTACAACATCCGGCGCCAGGGCTGGGCCCTGCCCGTCCTGGGGGTCGGACTGTGGTTCCTGGTGGCGCTGACCGCCGGCACCATCTACCCGGCCGCCGTCCAGGCCCTGAAGGTGAACCCGGCCCAGAACACGCTGGAACGGCCCTACATCCAACGCAACATCGACGCCACGCGTGCGGCCATGGGCATCAGCCACGTGAAGAGCGTGCCCTACTCGGCGTCCTCCACGCTGACCGCATCGGAGCTGTCGGCCAACAGCGACACCCTGGCCAACGTCCGGCTGTGGGACCCCACCCAGACCCAGCCGACCTTCGACAAGCTCCAGGACGTCCGTTCCTACTACCAGTTCAACACCCTGGCCGTGGACCGGTACAAGGTGGGAGCGACCGAGACGCCGGTCATCGTGGGGGTGCGGGAGATCAACGACAGCGGGCTGCCGTCCACCTCGTGGGTCAACACCACGCTGCAGTACACCCACGGGTACGGCATGATCATCTCGCCGGCCAATACCTCCACGGCCGCCGGCGACCCGCAGTTCAGCGTGGGCAATGTGCCGCCGACGTCGACCAACGGCTACCCGGCCATCACCCAGCCGTCGGTGTACTTCGGCCTCAACAACACGGGCTACGTGGTGGCCAACACCAAACAGCCCGAGATCGACTACCAGCTGGGCAACGGCACCAATGTCGAGACCCACTACTCGGGCGACGGCGGCGTGCAGCTGTCGAACCTCTTCGACAAGGTGATGTTCGCCCTCCGGTTCAGCGACATCAACCTGCTCATCTCCAACCAGATCACCAGCCAGTCGCGGCTCATGTTCGACCGGGGGGTCCAGGCCCGGGTCAACAAGGCGGCCCCGTTCCTCAGCCTGGACTCCGACCCCTATCCGGTGCTGGTCAACGGTCAGATCAATTGGGTGCAGGACGCCTATACGACGACCGACGCCTATCCCTACGCCCAGAACGCCAATACCACCGCCCTCAACCCGGGCAGTGGGCTCAACCAGACCTTCAACTACGTGCGGAACTCGGTCAAGGTCCTCGTGAACGCCTACACGGGCAAGATGACCTTCTACGAGATGGATCCCCACGATCCGGTCATCGAGACCTACGCCAAGGCCTTCCCGCACATGTTCACCCCGGCATCCAAGATGAGCCCCGAGCTGCGCGCCCATCTCCGCTACCCCGAGGACATCTTCGCCGTCCAGGCCACCATGTACGGGCGCTACCACATCACCACGGCCCAGAGCTTCTACAGTGCCGCCGACGCCTGGACCCTGTCCCCGTCGCCGGGCTCCGGCAACCCGTCCAACGCCCTGGCCACCACCCTCACCACCAACGCCCAGGGCGAGCAGGTGTCGACGGGCCAGCTGGTGCCCATGGCCCCGATCTATCAGGTGCTCCAGCTCCCCGGCCAGACCCAGCAGTCGTTCACCCTCCTGGACGCGCTCGTGCCGGTGTCGGACCAGAGCCAGATCCAGACGCTGTCCGGGTTCATGGTCGCCGGCAACGACCCGGGCCAGTACGGGAAGCTGACCATGTACGTCACCCCGCGGAACAACCCCGTCAACGGACCCTCGATCGTCGCCGCCCGCATCGACGCCACGCCCTCGGTGTCCAAGGAGGTGACCCTCCTCAACTCCAACGGCTCCCAGGCCCTGCTCGGAAACGTCCTGATGATCCCCATCGCCAATTCGTTGCTCTACATCCAGCCCCTCTACGTCGAGTCGTCGCGCAACGCCATCCCCCTGCTCCAGCAGGTGATCGCCGTCTACGGGAACCAGGTGGCCATCGACTCGACGCTGTCGGCCGCCCTCACCGACGTGTTCGCCGCCCCGGTCGTCACCTCCCCCTCGGGGTCGTCCACCGGGTCGCTCTCACCCGAGGTCAAGAGCCTCCTCAACCAGGCCCAGCAGGCCTACCAGCAGTCGCAGGCCGACCTGAAGGCCGGCAACCTGGGCAACTTCCAGAACGACATCAACACGCTCGAGGGACTGTTGAACCAGGTCCAGACCCTGACGGGCGGGACGCCCACGTCGACCACCACGACCACCACCACCACACCCAGCTCGTAGCCTGGGCCCCGGCGCCGCCCGACGGAGCGCCGGATACGACCATCCGATGGCCGGCCCGGGCCTCCCCGTGCTGCCGAACGGCCCCGGCCCCGGAGATGGTAAGTTGTCACTCCGCGACGCGGGGTGGAGCAGTCTGGTAGCTCGTCGGGCTCATAACCCGAAGGTCGAGGGTTCAAATCCCTCCCCCGCCACTACCGGCCGTCGATGTAGGTGACGGCCCCGCAGCACCAGCAGTAACGGACGTCCCGGTTTCCCCTGCGGAGGCCGGGACGTTCCCCATACCGGGTTGTGACACCGCGTACCGGGACGTGACAGGGAACCGGGGCCGATACGCGTCGTGACAGCGTTGATCCGGGGCCAACCCGGGCCACGGCGTCGAACGGTCCGGGTGGTCCGGCGGCCCTGAGGTCCCAGGGAGGCACCGGCCCACCCCAGGCCGCCGACCTACCCGTACCGTGGATGCCGGGGACCCGAAGGACGTGGCCACCGGGACCACGTCGGGCTGAGGCCAACCAGAACGGAGCACTCCAGCCATGAAGCACATCAATCTGGGGAGCCTCGAGGTCGGCCGCATCGGCCTCGGGACCATGGGCATGTCCACCGCGTACACCGGCGCGGGCGACGACGATGCGGAGTCCATCCGCACCATCCACCGGGCACTCGAACTCGGAGTGACCCTCATCGACACGGCCGAGATCTACGGGCCCTATCGAAACGAGGAGCTCGTCGCTCAGGCCATCACCGACCGGCGCGACCAGGTGATCCTGGCCACCAAGTTCGGGCTGGTCTCCCACGCCGACGGCGGCCCGGGCGCCCTCGACAGCTCGCCGGCCAACATCCGCACGGCCCTCGAGGGGTCCCTCGGGCGACTCGGCGTCGACCACATCGACCTGTACTACCAGCACCGGGTCGACCCGAAGGTGCCCATCGAGGACACGGTGGGTGCGCTGGCTGAGCTGGTGGACGAAGGCAAGGTCCGCTACGTGGGACTGTCCGAGGCCGGTCCGGACACCATCCGCCGGGCCCACGCCGTGCACCCGATCACCGCCCTGCAGACCGAGTACTCGCTGTGGACCCGGGATCCCGAGCCGAGGACGCTCCCGGTCCTGCGGGAGCTGGGCATCGGCTTGGTGGCCTACTCACCTCTGGGCCGGGGGATGTTGACCGGGACGCTGCAGTCGACGGACGACCTGGCCGACTCGGACTTCCGGAAGAGCAACCCACGATTCACCGAGCAGAACTTCGGGCACAACCTGGCCAGCGCCGAGGAGGTCCGGTCCATCGCCGAGGAGGTCGGGTGCACGCCGGGCCAGGTCTCGCTGGCATGGCTGCTCGCCCAGGGCGACGACATCGCCCCGATCCCCGGCACCAAGCGGGTGTCCCGGGTCGAGGAGAACGTCGGCGCCGACGATGTCGAACTCAGCCCCGACCAACTCCATCGCCTGGGGGCGATCACCCCGGCAGCCGGCGACCACCACAGCGAGGAGCAGATGCGCCTCATCGAGCGCTGACAGCGGCGGGCACCGGCGAGCGGTGGAACCGCCGGGCGATCCGTGACGATCCGGCCTCGTGCCCGGGACGCCGACGTGGTACCGTAGTTGAGCAGTCGCTCAATTCGGAGGTGTCGATGGCCAGGCCGCCCACGTCAGCAGTATCGAATCCGCCACGGCCGACGCGTGGGGAGGCCACCCGACAGGCGTTGATCGAGGCCGCCATCGAGACGCTGATGGACCGCGGGTATGCCGGAGCGAGTGCACGGGTCATCGCCGATCGGGCGGCGGTCAATCAGGGCCTGATCTTCTACCACTTCGACTCGGTGAGCGGTCTCCTCCTGGCCGCGCTGGACGCCGTCAGCGACCGGCGCCAGGTTCGCTACCGCGCCGCCGTCGATGCAGTCCGATCGCCGGCCGAACTGGTCGAGGTGGCATCGTCGATCTTCCGCGAGGACCTGGACGCCGGCTATGTCGCCGTGCTCGTGGCCATGATCGCGGGGGCGGCGACGACACCCGGACTGGGTGAGGAGGTCGCCACGCGCCTCGCTCCCTGGACCGGCTTCGCCCGCGATGCGGTGGCCGGGGTGCTCGCCGGGTCGCCGCTCAGTTCGCTGGTGCCGGCCGAGTCCGTGGGGTTCGCCGTCGTGGCCCTCTATCTGGGCATGGAGATGCTGACCCACCTCGACGGTGACCGGGCGCCGGCCACCGCCCTCTTCGACCAAGCCCTCCAACTGGTCACGCTCCTCGGCGGGCTGGGCGGCCGGGCAGGAACGGCAACCCTTCGGAACGGGGCACCTCCATGAGTCCCACCGGAGCCACGCCTCATGGGTGGTCCCGCCGGACACGGCATGTCGTGGTGCGCGTCGTGGTCCTGGTCGGGGCGTACGCCGCCTGGGGGGCCCTGGCCTGGCTGATGGTCTCCGTGGACACCTACTCGTCCACCGCCATCAGCTCGGGCACCGGGAGGCCCACCACCGTCACGCAGTCGAGTTCCACGCTCTACCAGGTGCAGCCCACGATGGTCCGTGCCCTCCTCGCCGGCGCGGCCGTCGCCGTGGTGATCGCCACCGGCAGCGTGGTCTGGAGGGTGGTGCGCCGTTCGGAGCGGCTCGGCGTCACCGGGATCATCGTGGCCGGACTGGTCGGTGCCGTCGGCCTCCTCGGCATGCTGACCATCGGGATCGTCGTCATGCCGTTGGCCGCCCTCCTGGTCGTCCTGGCGCTCCCCATCGCCCCGGAGCCCAAGGCGGGGCCGACACCGCCGGCCGTCGTGCCGCCCGGCTGGTACGGGGATGCCGGTCCCACGTCGACGTGGCGCTATTGGGACGGTCACTCCTGGACCGGGCACACGGCATCGGTGGGTACACCACCCTGAGGCCGGCCCGAGTGCGGTGTCGCCATCACCGCACACCGCACGACCGGCCGGGCCCGGACGGTACCGTGACGGGGAGATGACCCAGGAACTGCAACTCGGACTCGACACGTTCGGCGACGTCACCGTGGACGCGGACGGCCGCCCGCTCTCGCCGGCGCAGGTCATCCGGGACGTCGTGGACGAGGCCGTGCTGGCCGACGGGGTCGGCGTCGACTTCATCGGGATCGGGGAGCACCACCGCTCGGACTTCGCCGTCTCCTCGCCGGAGATGGTGCTCGCCACCATTGCCGGGCGGACCAGGACCATCCGCCTCGGCTCGGCGGTGACGGTGCTCAGCTCCGACGATCCGGTCCGGGTCTATCAGCGGTTCGCCACGCTCGACGCGCTGTCCGGCGGACGCGCCGAGGTGATCCTCGGCCGGGGGTCCTTCACCGAGTCGTTTCCCCTCTTCGGCTTCGAGCTCGAGCAGTACGAGGAGCTCTTCGACGAGAAGTTGGAGCTCTTCGCCCAGCTCCTCACCGAGGAGCCGGTGACCTGGTCCGGAAGCACGCGGGCCGGACTGAAGGACCAGCGGGTCTACCCACCCACGGAGTCGGGGTCCCTGACCGCCTGGGTCGGCGTCGGGGGGAGCCCCCAGTCGGTGGTCAGGGCGGCCCACTACCGCCTGCCACTCATGATCGCCATCATCGGCGGGGAGAGTGCCAGGTTCGCGCCCCTGGTCGACCTCTACCACCGGGCCCTCCAGCAGTACGGGGCACCCACCCTGCCCGTCGGGGTCCATTCGCCCGGCCACATCGCCGAGACCGACGAGCAGGCGCGTGAGCAGCTGTGGCCCCACATGAAGAGGATGCGCGACCGGATCGGGGCGGAACGCGGGTGGGGGCCGATGGGGCGGGCCGAGTTCGATCAGCAGGCCGGGCCGGATGGCTCCCTGTACGTGGGCGCACCGGAGACCGTGGCCCAAAAGATCGCCGCCACGGCCCGGACGCTCCAGCTCAGCCGGTTCGACCTGAAGTACAGCGCCGGGCAGTTGCCGCATGGGCTCCTCATGCAGAGCATCGAACTCTACGGTACCGAGGTGATCCCCAGGGTCCGTGAGATCCTGGGCGCGGCACCGGACCGGCACCCCACCGACCACACCGAACTCGCGCCACAGGGCTCGTAAGGGCCCCACCGGGCAGGGGCCGCGCGGGGGGCACCAGGTGGGGCTGCGCCGACCCTGTCCGACCGGGTTCGGGCGGTGGCACAGGAGCCGGCCCACATTCCACCGGTACGCAAAACCAGAAACCGGTCGGCCGGCGCTCCCTCCGGCCCTTGCCTGACCCCCGCCGACCCCCCGCCCCGCCCTCGCCGAGCTCCGCCCAACCCCCGCCGGACAGGAACGAACCAACCCGGCTGAGTCCAGGAATCATTTGCGAGCACAAGTTGTTGTGCACTGCGTGGAGTGGGTGATCGAGCGGCCGCAAGCGTCGCCATGTGCGACGGGCGAGGGGGTGGGGGTGTGACCGTGGAAGTGGTGGTCCTGGCCCTGACGGCCAGCATGTTCACGGCTCTGGCCTCAGTGGCGCAGCGCCGTGCGGCGGCGCCGGCCCCGGGCGAGCTGAGCTTCAGCTGGCGCCTGGCCACCTACCTGGTGCACCGCCCGGTGTGGTTCCTCGGCATCGCCAGCATGATCCTGGGCTTCGTGTTCCAGGTGGCGGCGCTGCGGCTGGGGAGTCTCAGCCTGGTCCAGCCCCTGATCGCCACGGAGTTGGTGCTGGTCTTCGCCATGATCGCCCTCCACGACCGGCGACGGGTGCAGGGGCGTGACTGGCTCTCGGCGCTCGGGATGGTGCTGGGTCTGGGTCTGTTCCTGTCCCTGGCCCGGCCGTCCCGGGGACATGCCCACGCAGCAACGTCCCTGTGGATCGTGTCGGCTCTTGCCACGTTCGCCCTGGCCGGGGTCCTGGCAGCGGTGGCGTTCCTTCCCCGGCGGGGTGGGGCTCGCGCCACATCCGGGCGTAAGGCTGCGCTGCTCGGGATCGCGGCCGCCATCGGCTTCGGGTTTGTGGCCGCCGTGGTCAAGGAGCTCAGCGTGCACATCGCCCAGGGCCCGGCGGCGGTGTTCTCCAACTGGTCGCCCTATGCGCTGGTGGCGTCAGGTGCCGCGTCCATGTTCCTGGCCTCCAACGCCTTTCAGGCGGGTTCGCTGGCCGCCTCCCAGCCCGGACTGACCGTGGTCGACCCGGTGGTGGCGAGCGTCCTCGGAGTGGTGCTGTTCGGCGAGCGGATCGACCTGCACGCGGGGGCCCTCCTCGGCGAGCTGCTCGGACTGGCGCTCGTGATCGGGAGCGTCATCGTCCTGAGCGGGAGCCCTCTGGTGCAGGATGCACCGGCCGGGCTGCCCGATGCAGCGCCGCCGGACGGTCCCGAGCCGGCCTCGGCACGCGTACCTGTGCCTGCGCCTGCGGAGCGTCACCGGTCCCGGAGGCGGACGGTGGCGGGGGACCGTCCTGTGCGTCTGGGTCGGAGGCTCGTCCCCCTGCACCACGGTGGTGCCTCAGCGCGCGGCGGTTTCGTCCCCCGGTCGGACCGGACGGTGCGGGGTCACGAGGTTCCCCGTCGAACTGCCGTGGCCGCACCGGCCCCACCGAACCCGCTGGCCGCACCGGCCCCACCGAACCCGCTGTCCACACCGGCCCCGCTGGCACCACCGAGCCCAACGGCCAGGCCGGTGTCCGTCGGTGCCCCGCGGGAGTGAGCCCCGTCCCCGGCTGCGGTGGGCCCCGGGGTCAGAGGCCCGACTCCACCTGGATGCGTCCGCTGGCCTGGGCCTGCTTCAGGGCCTCGTAGTCACGCTCGTTCTGATCGGCGTAGCGCTCGGCGAAGGTGGCCAGGGCCCGGTCGAACACCGGGCCCGACCCCAGGTAGCTGGCGATGGCGATGCGGTCACCTGACCGGGCGTGGGCCCGGGCCAGTGCCTGGCCGCAGACGGCCACGTACTTGGTCAGGCCCTGGGGGATCGAGTTCTCCACCTCGAACGAGCCCTTCCAGTCGCGGAGTTGGCGGACGTAGAAGTCGCGTGTGACACCGTCGGGCGACGCCACCTGCTGCCACCCGAGGAAGATGTCGCTCGCCGCCTGCATCAGGTGCTGGCCCGCCACCACCCGCTCGCCGTGGTTGGCGTAGGTGCTCCTGCCCACGAACTCCTCGAGCACCGACGCCTCGGCCTCCTTGGCCTGCAGGAACAAGGGGTCGTCGTTGTCCCGGCCCAGGAACAGCAGGATCCAGGCTCGTGTCCCCACGCTGCCGACACCCACCACTTTGCGGGCCAGCTCGACGAACTCGAACTGCTCGAGGAGGTGGCGGCGGTCGGTCTGGAGACTCCGCCGGTAGCCCCGTACCAGCCGGTGGAACGATTCGCTGATGGCATCGCTCTCGAGCGGGGAAAAGAGCTCGTCCGCCGGCACGATGAGCGGCGGGTCGCTGATGATCCGTCGCCGGCCGTCCACCACCGTGGTGAGCTTGTCCAGGGCCTGCAGACTGTCGCGAGTCCGGGCCTTGGTCATGATCTTGCTCGTGCGCTCGGCCATGCGCCGGTCGGCCTTCGAGCGGGTGGCCCCGGCGGTGGCGTCGAGATCGGCCAGCAGCTGGGCCACGTCGATGGAGGAGTACCAGACGTCCAGGGTGGACTGACCGGCCAGCCGGGCCATCTCCTGGCGGTATGCAGTCCCCACGGCCAGGGCCGCCCCCGACGCCTCCTTCGCCGTGAACTCGCGGTCCCGTGCTGCGATCACCGCACTGGCGGCCAGGCGCTTCAGGTCCCACTCCCATGGCCCGGGGAGGGTCTCGTCGAAGTCGTTGACGTCGAACATGAGGCTGCGCTCCGGCGAGGCGAACAGGCCGAAGTTGGACAGGTGGGCATCACCGCAGATCTGGGCGGTGAGGCCCGAGCGCGGCGTGGAGTCCAGGTCCGACGCCATGATGAGCGCCGCGCCCCGGAAGAAGGTGAACGGGGAGACCAGCATCCTCCCGTACCGGATCGGGACCAGCTCGGGGACCCGGGTGGTGGCCTGGCGCTCCAGCAGGCTGACCGGGTCGGGCCGGTCGGGTGGTGGGGTGAATTCGGCGTGGGACGAGCGGGGGCAGAGAGCCCGTGCGTCCTTGCCCTGCCGGGTCCGCTCCTGTGGGGTCGGGTGGGGGAGGCTGGCGCCGCGTCCGGATGGGCTCCCGGCCCCTGGCTCCGCTTCGGTCATGGTCTCTCCTCGTTCACGTGAGGGCGGAGCGTCCCCGCCCGGTGGCATCCCGCCCCCTCGGACGCCGATCCGCCGGACAAGGCTTATCAGGGCGGCGGCTGTCCCCGCGCTGCCCCTGGATCCGGCCCCCGGCCCGCCCCCCCGGGTTGCGGCACCCCTGCCCCGGGTGCTCTTGTGGGTGGTGTCCGGGATCCGATCCCGGCAGCTCTCCCAGTGACGCCCGGCAACCCTCCCGGTGACGCCCGGCAACCCTCCTAGCGAAGCGGAGCATCGGTGAACGAGTCGACCATCATCTACACCCACACGGACGAGGCGCCGGCGCTGGCCACCTACTCCTTCCTGCCCGTCGTCCAGGCCTACGCCTCGACCGCCGGGGTCTCCGTCGAGACCCGTGACATCTCGGTGGCCGGGCGCATCCTGGCCGGGTTCGCCGACCGCCTGGAGCCGGGCCAACGGGTCGACGACGCCCTGGCCGAGCTGGGCGCGCTGGCCCAGACCCCGGCGGCCAACATCATCAAGCTCCCCAACGTGTCGGCCTCGAGCCCCCAGCTGAAGGCGGCCATCGCCGAGCTCCAGGAGCACGGGTACCCGCTGCCCGACTACCCGGACGAACCCAAGACCGACGAGGACCGTGACGTCCGGGCCCGGTACGACCGGGTCATGGGCAGCGCGGTGAACCCGGTGCTCCGCCAGGGGAACTCCGACCGCCGGGCCCCGGCCTCGGTCAAGCAGTACGCCCGGGCCCACCCCCACTCGATGGGCGCGTGGTCGCCGGAGTCGCGCACCAATGTGGCCCACATGGACGGCGGTGACTTCCGTTCGACCGAGGTGTCGGCCGTCATCCCGCGGGCGGGCTCCCTCCGGATCGAGCTGGCCACCGACGGGGGGGACACGGTCGTGCTGCGGGAGTCCGTGCCGGTCCTGGCCGGTGAGGTCGTCGACGCCACCGTCATGCGCCTGGCCGACCTGCACGGGTTCCTGGTGGCCCAGATCGCCCGGGCCAAGGCCGAGGGTGTCCTGTTCTCGGTGCACCTGAAGGCCACGATGATGAAGGTCTCCGACCCGATCATCTTCGGCCATGTGGTCCGGGCCTTCTTCCCCCGCACCTTCGCGCTCCACGGCGACGTGCTCGCCGCCGCCGGGCTCAGCCCCAACGACGGACTGGGGGCCATCTTCGCCGGGCTCGAGGCGCTGCCGGACGGGGACGCCGTGCGGGCCTCATTCGACGCCGAGCGGGCCGAGGGCCCGGCCCTGGCCATGGTGGACTCCGACCGGGGGATCACCAACCTGCACGTCCCGAGCGACGTCATCGTCGACGCCTCCATGCCGGCCATGATCCGGACCTCAGGGCACATGTGGGGACCCGACGGCTCAGAGGCCGACACGCTGGCCGTCATCCCCGACAGCAGCTACGCCGGGGTCTACCAGGTGGTCATCGACGACTGCCGCCGGCACGGCGCCTTCGACCCGGCGACCATGGGGTCGGTCTCGAACGTGGGACTCATGGCCCAGGCCGCCGAGGAGTACGGCAGCCACGACAAGACCTTCGAGATCCCGGCGTCGGGCACGGTGCGGGTGCTCGACGACGCCGGCCAGACGGTCCTGGCGCAGTCGGTCGCTGTGGGCGACGTGTTCCGGATGTGCCAGACCAAGGACGTCCCCATCCGGGACTGGGTGGGGCTGGCCGTCAAGCGGGCCCGACTGAGCGGCGTTCCCGCCGTCTTCTGGCTCGACCAGGGACGGGCCCACGACGCCATCCTCATCGACCTGGTCCGGCGGTACCTCCCGGAGCACGACACCACCGGGCTGCAGATCGAGATCATGTCCCCCGAGGAGGCCACCGCCTTCTCCCTGGAGCGCATCCGCCGGGGCGAGGACACCATCTCGGTGACCGGCAACGTGCTGCGCGACTACCTGACCGATCTCTTCCCCATCCTCGAACTGGGCACCAGCGCCAAGATGCTCTCCATCGTCCCCCTCCTGGCCGGGGGTGGCCTGTTCGAGACGGGGGCCGGTGGCTCGGCCCCCAAGCACGTCCAGCAGCTCCTCAAGGAGAACTACCTCCGCTGGGACAGCCTGGGCGAGTTCCTGGCCCTGGCGGCCAGCTTCGAGCAGCTGGCCCAGAGCACCGGCAACGCCCGCGCCCAGATCCTGGCCGACACACTCGACCGGGCCACGGGCATCTTCCTCGACGAGGACAAGTCACCCAGCCGGCGCCTCGGGGGCATCGACAACCGCGGCAGCCACTTCTACCTGGCCCTCTACTGGGCCCGCGAGCTCGCCGGCCAGTCCGACGACCGGGAGCTGGCGGCGGCCTTCGCCGAGCTGGCCCGGATCCTGTCCGACCGCGAAGGTGCCATCGTGGACGAGCTCCTCGCCGTGCAGGGATCACCGGCCGACATCGGCGGCTACTACCAGCCCGATCCGGTCCTGGCCGAGGCGGTCATGCGCCCGTCGCCCACCTTCAACGAGGCCATCGCCACGCTCACCTCCTGACGCCCGGCGACGACAGGCGGCGACGGTGCGCGGCAGGACCTACCCGTCGGGGCGTGCCGCCTCAGCCGTCGGACCCGGCCGCCGCGTCCAGGACGGCATAGCCGCAGTTGTACCCCGGGATGAACGTCACCCCGGGGCCGCCGTGGCACCCGGCGCCGCACAGGAACAGGCCCTCGATCGGCACCGGGTTGTCGGGCCAGCCCCGTGGGCCCGGACGGAACGGTCCCATGAACTCGGGCTGGAGCAGGCCGTGGGTGAAGTCGCCCCCGGTGCAGCCGAACATCAGCTCGTAGGTGTAGGCCGGATAGTTGAACTGGCGCTCGATCAGGTCGGGGAAGTTGGGCGCACGTCGGGTGATGGCGGCCACGATGTTGTCGGCCATCTGGTCGCGCAGCCTGGCCTGCTCCTCGTGGCCGGAGCCGATCGGCGCGTAGAAGCCGAAGGTGCTGGCGACGTGCTTTCCCGCGGGGGCCAGGCTCGGGTCACGGAGCGTCGGGATGGACAGGTTGAAGGACGGCTCGTCCGGCACCACGCCGCGGACGCACGACTCGAAGTCACGCTGCATCTGCTCGGCGGTCCCGAAGAACGTCACGTTGTGCCGGAGGTCCCCCTTGTTGAGGATCCCGTAGGCGCCGGTGTACTCGGGCAGGCCGTCCAGGGCGAAATGGATCTGGAAGTAGGCGGCCCGGTGGTCGATGGCACCGACGCGCTGGGCGAAGGGCTCCGGCAGCGCCCCGGGGTCGACCAGGGTGAAGGTGGCCGTCGGGTCCAGGTTGGACACCACCACCGGGGCCGTCACGACCTCGCCGTCGCCCAGGGTCACGCCGCGCACCCGGCCGGCCTCGGTGACGATGCCGGCCACCTTGGTGTGGCGGCGCAGCTCGCCGCCGTGCTGCTCGAACAGGCCCAGCAGGTGGGCGGACATCGTCCCGATGCCCCCCTGGACCTTGGACATGGTGGCGTCGCCGTTGGAGGCCAGGGCGAAGGCCAGGCACAGGGCGCTCCCCGGTGTCCACGGGCCGCGGTAGGTCGAGTTGACGGCCAGGAAGGCCAGCATGCTCCGCACCTGGGCGTGCCGGACGGGGTCGGGCAGGAACCGGTCGACCACGTCCATGACGCTGCCGAACATGGCCGTGCGGATGTTCTCCCGTTCGGCCTCGTTGGTGGCCGAGGCCCACATCTCGTCCAGTGAGCGCGGCGGCCTGCGCACCTCGAACCGTCCGATGGCCCGGGCCGGGGCCTCGGCCCAGCCCGCCACCTCGGCCATGCCCAGCACGGCCTCGAGACCGAGTGCCTCGTTCAGGTGCTCGAAGAGCTGGTCCGGGTCGCTGTAGAGCAACAGCGGCGGTTGGTCCGACGTGCCGATGCTGGCCGACTGGACCTCGGGCTCGTAGATGGGGCACGAGGCGAACCCCAGGTCGTCGAAGATCTCACTCGGGATGGGGAACTGGATCGAGCCGGCCAGCTCGAACCGGTAGCCGCGGACCAGCTCGGTGGTGGTGGCCATGCCTCCGACGAAGTGGTTCTTCTCCAGGCACAGCACGCGCATGCCGCCCCGGGCCATGACTGCGGCTGCGGTGAGGCCGTTGTGGCCGGCCCCCACGACGATGACGTCATAATCCGGCATGTCGTGACCGTAGTGCCATCACCGCGGGCCCTGCAGGGACTCGGTCCGGGCGGTGGAGCGGTGCCTCTCAGGTGGTGGGTCCGGCCCCCATGGTCCGTGTGAAGCCGGGGGGAACCACCAGGTCGGCCCGGGACAGATCAGCCACGGCGCTGTGGCCCAGTCCGAGCACGGCCGAGTCCAGCCCGGCCCTCAGGATGTCCAGCACGTTCTCGACCCCGGCCTGTCCGTTGGCGGCCAGGCCCCAGAGGTAGGCCCGGCCGATCATCACCGCCCGGGCGCCGAGGGCCAGCGCCTTGGCCACGTCACTGCCCCGTCGGATCCCCCCGTCCAGCAGGACCTCGACCTGATCGCCCACCGCGTCGACGATCACCGGCAGGGCCCGGATGGTGGCGGGAGTGCCGTCCAGGTTGTTGCCGCCGTGGTTGGACACCGAGATGGCATCCACGCCGATGTCGACGGCCCGCCGGGCGTCGTCCACCCGCGTCACCCCCTTCAGCATGAAGGGCCCTCCCCATTCGTCCCGGAGCCACTCGACGTCCTCCCAGGAGGGTTGCGGCGACTGCATCCACCGGCCGTAGGCCCCGAAGAAGGTGGGGAGGGGTTGGCCCGGGAGGCCTAGGTTCGGGACGGTCAGGTCGGGGATGGTCAGGGTGCGGGCGAACGAGGCGAGCCAGCCCGGCCGGGTCAGCACCTCGGGGCCGAACTGCACGGCCGTCTTCAGGTCGACCCGGTCGGGGATGGCGGGGCTCCCCCAGTCCCTCCCGTTGGAGAACGACCAGTCGAAGGTGGCGATCAGGCCGACGGCCCCGGCGGCTCGGACCCGCTCGAGGCGCTGGGACATCTCGTCCCGGTCCCCGATCCAGTAGGTCTGGAAGAAGGTCTGGGGGTTGGCCGCCACCACCTCCTCGACCGGCTTGCTGGCAAAGCAGGACAGACCCACCACGGTGCCGCGGGCCGCAGCCGCCCGGGCCACCGCCACCTCGCCGTCGGGGTGGACGGCCTGGACGCCGGTCGGGGAGATGAGCACCGGAAAGGACACCGGCTGGCCCATCACCGTGGTCGCCAGCTCGCGCTGGTCCGACAGCCCGGCCACATGGGGAGCCAGGCCGAGCTCGCCGAAGGCCTCCACGTTGTCCTCGACCGTCACGCCCTTCTCGGAGCCGGCCACCAGGGCGGCGTACACCGAGGGGGGCAGCCGCTTCCTCGCCCGCCGCTGGGCCTCGGCCACGGTCTCGAACCAGGGGTTCCTCATCGGTGCTCCCGTGGCGCGCCCATGGGCCGGTCGGTCGGCCTCACCGGATGGTGGTTCCGGCGTCGACGGTGAACTCCATGCCGGTGACGTAGCGGGACGCGTCCGACGCCAGGAAGAGCACCGCCTCGCTCACGTCTCGGGCCTCCACCAGCTGGACGGGCAGGGCGTTGGCGAAGATGGGTCCGAGTCCGGGGTCGCCGGCGATCAGGGCATCGAGCGGTACCAGCCCGGCCAGCATCGGTGTGTCCACGCCGGCCGGGTGCACCGTGTTGACCCGGATGTGGTGGCGAGCCAGCTCGTTGGCCAGGGACCGGGCGGCGCCGACCACGCCGTGCTTGGCGGCGGCGTAGGGCGAGACGAAGGGGAGGCCCTTGATGCCGGCGGTCGAGCTGGTGGCGATGATCGACCCTCCACCGGCGGCGATCAGATGGGGCACGGCGGCCACCATGGTGTTCCAGACCCCGGTGAGGTTGGTGTCGAGGGTGTCCTGCCAGATCTGCGGCGTGACCTCGTGCCAGGCCTGGGCCGAGGCGATGCCGGCGTTGGCGCAGACGATGTCCAGCCGGCCCAGGGCCGAGACCCCCTCGTCGAGGGCCGACGTCAGGGCCTCGGGATCCCTGACGTCCGCCTTGACGGCGACGATGCGGCGGTCGAGCCCCTCGACCCGTGCCACCGTCTCGGCCAGATCGGCGGCGGAGGCCATCGGGTACGCCACCGAGGGGTAGTCCTCGAGCACGTCGACGGCGATGATGTCGGCACCCTCCTCGGCCAGGCACACGGCATGGCTCCGTCCCTGCCCCCGGGCCGCGCCGGTGATGAACGCCACCTTGCCTTCGACACGTCCGCTCACGTCAGTGCTCACTCTCGGTCGGGTGCTGGAGGGTCGGGATCTCCAGCCGGGTGTCGGCGGGCCGATGGGCGGTCCGACAGTGGGCCAGGATGCTATTGGCACCGGGTGCCACTCGCAAGGCCGTCGGGCGGCCCGCCGTGCCTCCGCCGGCGAGCCGGCGAGCCGGCGCATGCATGGTTTGTCCCCGGACCGGGTACAACCCGAGCATGGCACTCTCCCGGTTGGCCGCACGACCCCTGATCAGTTCGATCTTCGTCTTCGGTGGCGTGGACGCCATCAGGCACCCGGAGTCCAAGGTCAAGGCAGCCGAGTCCGTGACGGGCCCGGTCACCGAGCGCCTCGGCCTCCTCCCGAACGATCCCGAGACGCTGGTGCGCATCAACGGTGCCGTACAGGTCGGAGCCGGCCTGCTCCTGGCCACCGGGCGGTTCCGCCGCCTGGCCGCACTGGCGCTCATCGGGTCGATCGTCCCGACCACGTTGGCCGGGCACCGCTTCTGGGAGGAGACCGACGACGCCCCGCGTGCCCAGCAGACCGTGCACTTCCTGAAGAACGCCGGGCTGCTCGGCGGTCTGATCCTGGCGGCGGTGGACACCGAGGGTCGGCCGTCCCTCGGCTGGCGGGCCAAGAGGCAGGCCCGGCGGCTGGGTCAGGCGCTCCAGGCCGATCAGGCCGGTGGGCTGCTGGCCAAGGTCCACGACCACCTGCCCGCGGACTGAACGGGTCGTCCCGCGCCGGACCGGCGCGGGAGTGGCTCAGTTCCGCGTCCGCTCGAGGAACCGGAGCATGGCGGCGTGCTTCTTGGTGTCCATGATCATCATGTCGATCATGAGCGCCCACAGGGTGGTTCGCTCATAGGGGCGCAGCCGGCGTCGGATCTTCCGTAGCTCGCGCTCGTCGGTCTCCTCGGCCTCGAGCAGCGTGCGGGTCTGGTCCAACAGTGCGCCGGTGAGCGGGCCGGCCAGCCACGGCGTGGCGGGTTCCGGTGAGCCCGAGCTGATGTCCCAGGCCATGGCATTGGCCAACTCGGCGAGCAGGCGGTGATGGCGGCGCTCGTCCTCCAGGATGAGACCGATCACGTACCGGGTGGCCTCGTCGGCGCTCTCGTCCGCCAGCTTCTCGTACGTGGCCAAGAGCTGACCCTCCTCGGCACCGTGGCGCACCAACAACTGGACCATGTCACGGGTGTCCACACTGGCCCCCGTCATGCGAAGTCCCTCGAGCGCGTTGTCGAAGGTCTCGGTCATGGGCGCGTCCTCCTGGTCGTCGGTAGCCGGCCCGGGAGGACCGCCATCCTCAGTTTCGGACTTCGGGTCAGGCACCGGTAGGGTCCACGGTCCTCTGCCGCCCAACGGCGCAGCAATTCATCCGAACCGCCGCCCGCTCATCGTGCCGGGCTCGATCCGGGCCCAGTGGCCCGCGTCGGACCCGCCCACCCACGCCCCCTCCGGTGCCGACTGCGCTCCTATGAGCTCGTCGGGGTTGAGGACCAGATGGGCCACCCCCTGGAGTGTGACGCTCCACCACGGAGGCTGCGGCGCCAGGAGCTGGTCGGCCTGGAACGCCACCACCATCCCGTGGGAGGCCGTGGTGCCGCCACCGACGGGGCGGAAGATCACCGATCCGTCGAGCAGCATGAACTGAACGGGCACGATGGCGGGGAGCGCATCGATGCTGATGCTGATCCGCCCCAGGCTGGCCAGGGACAGCAGGTCGAGGCATTCGGACGGCGTAAGGACGGTGACGGCACGGTCGTTCGTCTGCACCGGACCCAGCGTGCCGGAGCGATCCCGACTCCAGTAGGGCCGAAGGTCCCACAACTCGGAGGCCGGCTACCAGGTGTTGATCAGGACGGCGGCGCCGTCCACCCGGTCGTGGGCCAGGTCGACGAGGGCCCGGTCGGCCTGGCCCATGTCGTAGGCCACCGTCGACACGTGCACCGGGACCCGCTCGGCCGTCTCGAGGAACTCGACGCCGTCGGCGCGGGTGTTGGCCGTGACGCTGCACAGGTTCCGCTCCTCGAACAGATGGCGCTGGTAGTCGAGCGGCGGGATGTCGCTCAGGTGGATGCCGGCGATGGCCAGGGTGCCGCCGCGGTCCAGCGCGGCCAGCGCCGGTGGCACCAGCGTCCCCACCGGTGCGAACAAGATGGCCGAGTCGAGCGGCTCCGGGGGCGGGTCGGCCGCGTCGCCGACACTGGCGGCCCCCAGCGTCAGCGCCAGGGCCCGGGCGTCCGCCGACCGGGTCAGGACGTGGAGCCGGGCGCCCTCAGACAGGGCGACCTGGGCGGCCAGGTGGGCCGAGCCGCCGAAGCCGTAGATCCCCAGCCGTCCCCCCGGCGGGAGGTTGGACCGGCGCAGGGCCCGGTAGCCGATGATCCCGGCGCACAGGAGCGGCGCCGCCGCCTGGTCGTCGAAGCTGTCGGGGATGGCATAGGCGTAGGCCTCCTCGACCAGCACGTACTCGGCATAGCCGCCGTCGAGGTCCCATCCGGTGAACAGCGGGGCCACACACAGGTTCTCCCGCCCGGCGGTGCAGAAGCGGCAGACCCCACAGGTGTGGGCCAGCCACGGCACGCCGACCCGCTGGCCGAGGCTGAACCGCTCGCTGCCCGGGCCGCGTTGGTCGACCTCCCCGACCACCTCGTGGCCCGGGACGACCTGGGGGCGCGTGGGGTCCAGGTCGCCTTCGGCCAGATGCAGGTCGGTGCGGCACACCCCGCAGGTGCGGACGTGGAGGCGGACCTGGCCCGGACCCGGTGACGGGATGGCCCGCTCCACCAGGCGGAGCGGGCCGGTGTCGATGGGCCCGGGGTGGTCGACCACCCAGGCGTGCATCATGTCGGTTCCGGTCACGCGTGCGTCCTCTCTGCGGGGGCCGGGTCCGGGCCAGGCCCCGAGGGGCCCTGACCCGCTGCGCCCGGATCCACCCGGTCCGGCGTGACGAGGGTCCCGGCCCGGCCGGCGATCATGGCGGCGGCATCCGCCATCCGACCGATCATGGCGGGCTTCCCCGTCGATTCTACGAAGCGGCAGGCCGCATCGACCTTCGGGCCCATCGAACCGCTCGGGAAGCTGTCGGCGCGCAACTCAGCCGGTGTCGCACGCAGGATGGGGCGGGCGGAGCGGGTGCCGAACCCCAGCTCGACGTGGCTCACATCGGTGAGCAGCACCAGCGCGTCGGCGCTCAACTCCCGGGCCAGCAGGGACGCGGTCAGGTCCTTGTCGATCACCGCCTCCCTCCCGTGCAGCAGCCCGTCGTGACCCCGGCTGACCGGGATGCCCCCGCCGCCGGCGCAGACCACCAGGGCCCCGCCGGCCACCAGTCCGCGAATGGACGCCAGCTCCAGCGGAAGGCGGGGCTCCGGCGAGGCCACCACCCTCCTCCAGGCCGTCCCGTCCTGGTGGACCGTCCACCCCCGCCGGCGGGCGATCCGGTGGGCCTCCTCCTCGGAGTACACCGGCCCGACGAACTTGGTGGGGTGCGAGAAGGCCGGATCGTCGGCGTCGACCAGGGTCTGGCAGACCAGGCTGACCACCTCCCGGTCCGGCAGGGCGTTCTCGAAGGCCTGGAGGAGGAAGTAGCCGATCATCCCCTGGGTCTGGGCGCCGAGGACGTCGAAGGAGTAGGGATGGGCCAGCTCGGGGTCGCGGGCACTCTCCAGTGCCAGCAGTCCCACCTGAGGGCCGTTGCCGTGGGTGACGACCAGGTCGTGACGGCCGGCCAGCGGTGCCAGGGCCTCGACGGCCACCGCCACGTGCTTCTCCTGGATCTCCACGCCGGGGACCTCGCCCCGCTCCAGCAGCGCGTTGCCGCCGAGCGCTACGACCAGTCGCATCTCACCTCCCGAGGCTGGCCACCATGGCCGCCTTGATGGTGTGGAGCCGGTTCTCCGCCTGGTCGAAGACGATGGAGGCCGGCGATTCGAAGACCTCGTCGGTCACTTCCAGCGCGGCCAGGTGCCGCCGGGCGAAGAGGGAGCGCCCCAGGTCGGTGTCCACGCCGTGCAGGGCGGGAAGGCAGTGCATGAACTTCGTGTCGGGATGTCCCGTCGCCTGCATGACCGCCGTCGTCACCTGGTAGGGGAGCAGCTGGTCGATGCGCCGGTCCCACTCCTCGGCGGCCTCGCCCATGGAGACCCACACGTCGGTGTACACGAAGTCCGCTCCCGCCAGCCCGGGGCCGGTGTCGGCTCCGATGTGGATCCGGGCTCCGGACACGGTGGCCAGGCGCTCGGCCAGGGCCCGCACGTCGGCGGCCGGCCACAGGTCCTCGGGCGCGGCGATCCGCACGTCCATGCCGAGGAGGGACCCGGTGACCAACAGCGAGTTGGCCGTGTTGTTCCGGGCATCGCCCAGGTAGCAGTAGGCCACCTGCTCCAGGGCCTTGTCGGTGTGGTCCCGCATGGTCAGGATGTCGGCCAGCATCTGGGTGGGATGCCAGGTGTCGGTCAGGCCGTTCCACACCGGCACCCCGCTGAATCGGGCCAGGGCCTCGACGGACTCCTGGGCGAACCCGCGGTACTCGATGCCGTCGAACATACGGCCGAGGACCCGCGCCGTGTCCTTGATCGACTCGGTGCTGCCGATGTGGCTCCCCTCCGGACCGAGGTAGGTGACGTGGGCCCCCTGGTCGTGGGCCCCGACCTCGAAGGCACAGCGGGTCCGGGTCGACGCCTTCTCGAAGATGAGGGCGATGTTGCGTCCCACCAGTCGCTGGCGCTCGGATCCGGAGCGCTTCTCGGTGCGCAGCCGCCCGGCCAGGTCGAGGAGGGCCAGGAACTCCTCTTTGGTCAGGTCGGCCTCCTTCAGGAGGCTCCGGCCGTGGAGCCCGGCGAGGGCCGAGGAGGCCGGGGCGACGGTGGCGGTCACGCCGGGTCCCGCACGAGGGGACAGGTCATGCACCGAGGTCCGCCGCGGCCCCGACCGAGCTCGCTGCCCGCCACGGTGATCACCTCGATGCCCTGCTTGCGGAGCATGGTGTTGGTCGCCACGTTGCGCTCGTAGCCCATGACTACCCCGGGGGCCACGGCCAGGTAGTTGGTACCGTCGTCCCACTGCTCCCGCTCGGCGGCCCGGATGTCCTCGTCGGTGGTGAGGACATGGATCTCGTCCACGCCGAAGATGGTGGCCAACGTGTCCCACAGGTTGGAGTTGCGGGTGACGCTCAGGTGGTCGGCCTCGTCGCCCGCCGTGATGGTCCAGCTGCGGAGGTGCCGGTCGAAGTAGGGGTACAGGACGAAGGTGGCGGTGTCGACCATGGACATCACCGTGTCGAGGTGCATGAAGGCGTGGCTGTGGGGGAGCTCGATGGCGACCACGGTGGTGGCCTGGCCACTGGCGAACAGGGCCTGCGCCACCGCCTCGACGGCCATGGGCGAGGTCCGTTCCCCCATCCCGATCAGCACGGCCCCGTGGCCGATGACGTGGACGTCGCCACCCTCGATGTGCGCGGGTTGGTAGTCCCGGTCCTCGCCCCCGTAGTAGGTGACGAAGTCCGCCCCGGCGAACAGCGGGTGGAAGGTGTAGATGGCCCGGGTGTGGAGCGACTCCCGCCTCCGGGCCGGCTTGGCCATGGGGTTGATGGTCACCCCCCCGTAGATCCAACAGGAGTTGTCGCGCTGGAAGAGGTGGTTGGGCAGCGGCGTGAGGACGAAGTCGTCGGCCTGCAGCATGTCCCAGGTGAGGCTGTGGGGCCGGAGTGGGTGGAGGTCGGCTTTGAGGATGCCCCCGATCAGGTACTCGGCCAGCGTCGCGCCGTCGAGGTCCTCGAGGAGGTGGCGGACCGGCGTGACCAACGAGGGACCGAGGATCTCGGGGGTGCACAGCCGGTCGAGCACCCACGGGCGGCCCTCCGGCTGGTCCAGGACCTCGGCCAGCAGGGTGCCGTAGAGATGGACGAGGACGCCCCGGTCACGGAGGGCCTCGGCGAAGGCGTCGTGCTCCTCTTTGGCCTTGGACGCCCACATCACGTCGTCGAAGAGCAGCGATCCGATGTTGTCGGGGGTCAGCCGCGACAACTCGAGGCCCGGGCGGTGGACGATCGCCTCGCGCAGTTGGCCGATCTCGGAACCTACGGTGAAGGTCATGGCGAGCCTCTCGTATGGGGATGGACGGGAATCGGCGGGCACGGGCGGACCCCACTCCGGCGCCGCCGCCGACCCTCGGTTCTCACGCTAGGCAGCCGGGCCCGGGCGAGCTAGAGGAATTGGTCCCTCCGTGGCCTCTCGAGGGCGCCACCGGTCGGCACGCGCCCCCGCGCTGTGGGACGCTGGTCCTGAGCCGACGCGAGTGAGGGGGAGCTCCCGTGCACGACACTGACGGGGCACCGGACCGGTCGCTGCCCGACGGCGTCGGCGGGGGGGACGCCCGGGCGCCGGTGTATCCGGACGCCCTGGTCTGCGAGGTGGAGACGGCCACGGGCGCGTCTCTCCGCATCCGGCCCATCCGCACCACGGACGGGCCGGCGCTGACCGAGTTCCACCGCAGCCTCTCCGACCGCTCGGTGTACCGGCGGTTCTTCTTCGTCCACCCCGCCCTGTCCGACGTCGAGGTCGAGCACTTCACCCATGTCGACTACGCCGAGCGGCTGGCCCTGGTGGCCGAGGACGAGGGCCGGATCGTCGCCGTGGCCCGGTACGAGCGCACCCCGGGCACCTCCGACGCCGAGGTGGCGTTCGTGGTGACCGACGCCTACCAGGGCGTGGGGATCGGGCCCCTCCTGTTGGCGCAGCTCGCCACGGCGGCACGGGATCGGGGCATCACCACCTTCACGGCCGAGACGCTGGCCGAGAACACCGCCATGCTGGCCGTGTTCCGCCGTTCCGGGTTCCCGGTCGCCACCACCACGGAGTTCGACACGGTGTGCCTGCGATTCCCCATCGACGGCGCGGTGGGCGAGCACCCCGGGTGAACGCGCCGAAGGCGGGGCCGGAGCCCCGCCTTCGGCGGTCCTGCGTGATGATCGACGGTGGGGCGGCTAGGCGGCCGATCCGAAGAACGGCATGCCCTCGCTCGGCGGGCTGTAGGTGAAGAGCCCTCCGTCCGAGGCCACCAGCCAGTACCCGTCGTACGAGTTGTTGTTGAACCCGCCGACCACCGGCTTGTTCAACCTGATGCCGCCGGCCGACCCGAAGAACGGGGTCCCGTAGTCGAACACCCCACCGTCGGAGGCGATCAGCCGATACCCGCTGCCGTCGGAGACGGGGGCGATCGCCACCACCGGCTTGTTCAGCGCGATGTTGCCGGCCGACCCGTGGAAGGGGGCGTCGAAGGAGAACACGCCTCCGTCCGAGGCCACCAGCCAGTAGCCGCCGGTGGCCCGGTCCAGGCCGATGCCGACGACCGGCTTGTTCAGCCGGATGGACCCGGTCGACCCGTGGAACGGGGCGTTGAAGGAGAAGACCCCTCCGTCCGAGGCCACCAGCCAGTAGCCGGTGCCGTTCAGGGTGGCGGCCATGCCCACCACCGGCTTGTTCAGCGCGATGGCGCCGGTCGACCCGTGGAAGGGGGCGTTGAAGGAGAAGACCCCTCCGTCCGAGGCCACCAGCCAGTACCCGCCGGTCTGGCGGTCGACGGCCATGCCCACGATCGGCTTGTTGAGGGCCTTGCCGGTCAGGGAGCCGTAGCAGGCGGCCGAGCCGAAGGCGGCCACGTCACCGGAGCTGTCGACCTCGTAGTAGCCGGTGCCGTCGTCCAGGGCCGCACCGCCGACCACCGACCCGGAGGGCAGCGTCGACAGGCAGTCGGTCTGGACCGGTCCCGGGGTCGGCGAGCTGGCACCCGGCAGCGTCTGGAACCAGAGGTAGGCGTTGGTCGGGACCTCGGGGGCCGCCGGCAGTCCGTTGCCGGCGGGGATGCCGATGCCGCTTCCGGCCACGTCCTCCAGCGCCTTGACGGCCTGGTAGCTCTTGGCCGCCTCCACGGTGGCCAGGCCCTTGGCCGACGTCACCGGGATGACGATCACGTTCCACCACTCGGGCGAGTCACTGTTGCGAGTGGTCAGCAGGTGGTCGTGCGAGGGCAGCGGCACGTTGTCCAACGTCGACGCGTTCGTCACGCCCAGATAGGGGGCGAGAGCGGACAGGTCGATGGTGGCCGGGTGATCGATGCACACGATGGCCGTGTTGCACTGCGT
>Ga0302196_10001091_pt1 | contig 25868 bp, 20 predicted proteins | sample II_Bog_N1_3_FD_198794 | JGI IMG/M metagenome (GOLD analysis project Ga0302196, IMG submission 198794) | Peat permafrost microbial communities from Stordalen Mire near Abisko, Sweden - II_Bog_N1_3 | ecosystem: Environmental > Terrestrial > Soil > Wetlands > Peat | place: Sweden: Abisko...
CCCTGCTCTTGGGACGACCCTGCGGCCCAAAACCCGCGCCCAGTCGAACGGGAACCGGGCAGCCGGTGTCACGCCCGTTCCCATACCGACCGATCGCACCACCCCGTCGAAGCCCTGGGGGACGCACACGAACGAGCGAAGGGAGGCCATCACATTATTTTGGGCATATGCTTAATCTTTTGCCGGGACAGTGTCAAGCAGCACCCGGTCCATTGGCGTGGGCGGCAGGAGGAGCGCCGGCGTGATCGTCAGAGCGACAAGAGGATGCACCCGCAGCGAAAGCCTCCGCCGGCCGACGTCACTGCGACTTCGGCGTCGGCGACCTGCCGGCGCCCAGCGTCACCTCGGAGTTGCAACACGGCTTCGTGGAACAGCCAGAAGCCGTGGAGACGTCCAGCGGACAACTGTCCGCCGTAGGTGTTCAACGGCAGCTCACCACCGAGGGCGATGCGGTGACCCCCGTCGACGTACGCGCCTCCCTCCCCTTCCTGGCAGAACCCGAGCGCTTCGAGCCAAGACAGCGTGAGGATGGAGAACCCGTCGTAGAGCTCGGCAACGTCGACATCGGCCGGGGTCAGCTCTGTCCGCCCCCACATCTGGTCAGCGGCATCCTTCGCCGCCATGGCCGGGAAGTCCCGTCGCGGCTCCCACCCGTGCGTGTCGTAGTTGGCACACCCCACGGCTTGGAGCCGGACGGGCCGATGCGGGCAGTCGGGAGCCGTTTCCGCCGAAGAAAGGACGAGCCCGACCGCGCCTTCGATCGGTAGGTCGCAGTCCAAACGTCCGAGCGGATCGCTGATCATCGGTGCCGCGACGTACTCCTCCATTGTCAGGGGCGAACGCAGCACCGCGTGCTCGCTGAGCGCTGCGTGCCGCCGCGCCGTCAGCGCGATCCAACCCAGCTGCTCTTTTGACGTGCCGTACAGGTGCATGTGGCGACGCGCCAGCATGGCCATCTGGTTCACGGCCGAGTACTCGTGGAAGGGCACATGCCACTCCCACGGTCCGGCCGGCTCCGGCAGGTCTCCCGACGCACTCCCCAGGAGGCCACCCAGTTGCGCCACCGAGCGGTAGACGAGCACGTGGCGGCAGAGTCCGGCGGCGATAGCCATGGCCGCGTTGATAATGACGCCCAGCTGGGCGCCTGCATTGGCGCCCCCCATCCAGTTCAACTCGAGACCGAGCGCGTCGACGACTTCCTCGGGAGGCCGGTCGCCGAAGGGCATGGAGGCGACCCCGTCGATGTCCGTTGGCTGCAGACCGGCATCGGCAATTGCAGCGAGCGATGCGTCGAGGGCCAGATCGAGGCCGCCCCGATGAAGGCGCCGGCCGATGGCCGACAGGCCCAGACCCGTCACGATGACCTGTCGCTCGAACTTCTCCATCACCTCTCCGACGGGTTCCGACCGTCGCGCCACAGCCCGGTCAACTCGTCCCCCCGTTCCCGGCGCAGCACGGCCCGCGCCGACTCCCCATGTTCGTCGAGGTGCGGGGCACGCCCTTGGACTCGCCAGGGCGAAGCCGGGGCTCGGAAGATCGGGCCGGGATAGACGAAGGTGCGGTCGAGGTCCTCATGGAGGATCTCGACCGGAAGACCCCGGGCCACAAAGTGCCGATCACCGAGAACGTCCTCCGGCGCACACAGCATGGCGGCCGGTATCCCTCGCTGCTGCGCCTCGACGAAGAATCCTTCACCGGCGAGATGCGCCGCCACGAACCGCACGGCATCGGACCCGGCCTGGTAGATGGCGGCCGCCTCTGGATCTGCCGTGATGTCGGGCAGCTCGACCCCGCCACGCTCCACTCCCATCTCAAGGAAGAAGTACTCCTCGAACTGATCGGCCAGGCCGAGCTCCGAGATCCACTCGCATACGGCGCGGAATTCGGCGGCCCGGCGTGGCAGGGCGGCGATCACCGTGCGTCCGTCGGCCGCCGTCATCTGCCTCGGTGGCGTCTCGCGCACGGCGGCGTGCCGAAAGGTCTGGCGCTGCACCGTCGCCATGGCAACCAGCCACTCATAGGTAGCCGCCTCCGTCGTGACGTTGCAGGCCGCGTGCATGCTCACATCGACCAGCTGCCCGACGCCCTGTGTCTGCTGCACATAGCGCGCGACCAGGGCGGCCTCGACCGCCCACAGACAGGCGGTGTGGTACCCCTGGTTGCCGCCCGGACGCACGGGGGCGACGCGGTGATCGTCGTATCCGCAGCTCCACACCGGTCCCGCCCCGGCCTGGAGCGTCAGGTCCGTGAGGGGCTCGCCTGAGCGGGGACTCCACCGGCCGAAGGGTGTGATGGACACCCAGATGAGTTCCGGCAGGTCGGGGGCGAACGCCTCGAAGCCGAGCGCCCTGCGGTCGAGTGCACCGACGGGCTCACCCTCGAGGACGAGGTCGCTGGCCTGCACCAGGCTTCGGAAGAGTGCAGCACCGTCGGCCTCGTCGAGATCCAACGCCACGCTCCGCTTCCCGGTGTTGTAGTACCACCACCAGAGGCTGCGCTCGGGATCCGGTATGTCGTCGAGGAACGGTTCGAACAAGCGGGAACGGTGGCCACCCGGGGGCTCGACGACGATCACCTCCGCACCCAGGTCGGCCAACATCTTCCCGGCCAGCGCACCATGCTCGCTGGCCACTTCGAGGACCCGCATACCCTGCAACACCCCGGCCGGCAGGTCACCGAGGGCTCGGCTCACAGGACTCCCGCCCCGCGCCAGGCCTCGAGTTCTTCTGCGGAGTGCCCCAGGAGCCCTCCGAACACCTCGTCGTTGTGCTCGCCGAGGCACGGGGCGCCGCGCTGCATGACCCAGTCGGTCTCCGAGAAATGCACGGGGATACCGTCGACGCGGACGTCGCCCATTTTGGCGTGCGTCACGCTCGGCCACAGGCCCCAGTCGGAGGTGGTGGGATCACCATCGATCCGTTCGGCGGGTCGCTGGACTGCGGCGGCCGGCACCCCGGCCGCCCGCAGATCCGCCGCCAACGCGAAGCGGTCGAAGGTGCCCGTCCACGCCGCGAGCCGGCGGTCCAACTCGGCCTCGTCGCGGATGCGTCCCGCGCACGAGGCCCACCGGTCCTCGCCACACCAGTCAGCGGCCACGATCTGCCCCAGCGATCGCCACTCGGCGTCGTCGCGGCAGGCCAGGGCGATCCAATTGTCTTCGCCGGCGGCGGGGTAGACCCCATGCGGGGCCATGCGCGGCGACTGGCTGCGATTGCTGTCCGGTGCGCCCGGCCGGCGCATCGGCCGACCGTTGACCGTGAAGTCGAGGAGGGCGGGACCGTTGAGAAAGACCCCGACATCAGTGCACGAGATGTCGATCCACTGACCCTCACCCGTCCGGTGCCTGTGCAGGAGGCCCACCATGATGGCGATCGCCATGACATTCGCACCGTGGTGATCCATGTAGGAGTACCCGATCCCCGCCGGGGGCTGCCCGGCCAGTCCGGTGGCGAAGGCGAGACCACACGAAGCCTGGACCAACGGGCCCCACGTCTTGAATTCGCGGTAGGGCCCCACGTGTCCGTACCCGGAGTTCGAGACGTAGACGAGGTCGCCTCTGATCGACCGCAGCTCCTCGAAGGAGAGCCCGAGGCGTTCCATGACGCCCGGGGCGAAGTTCTCCGTCACGACATCGCTGACGGCGATCAGCTCGCGCAGAAGGTCCTTGCCCACATCCGTCCGGAGGTTCAAGGTGACGCCCAGCTTCTCGACGTTGTGATTGTTGAACGGCCCCCCGAAGTCGGTCCCGCGCCGCTCGTCCACGAATGGCGGGACCCCGCGCAGCGCATCCCAGTACCCTTGGGTCACGGGGTCCTCGACGCGGATGACCTCTGCCCCCATGGCCGCCAGGAACCGCGTGGCGCCCGCTCCGGCCAGCTGGCCCGAGAAGTCACAGATCCGCAGCCCGCCCAACGCTGTCGTCATGGCCCGTCGGACTCCGAGCCCTCCCCTTCACCTTCACCCCAGAACAACCGCTCGGCGTTCTTCCGGGTGAACCAGGGCATGGCCTCTTCGCTGACGCCGCATGCGGGGAGTTCTCGGCGGATCCGGTCGAACGTCAACAGCGGGTAGTCCGACGCGTAGAGCATTTTGAATCGGCCTCTGTTGGAGTTGGCATACGCGACGAGCTCGGGTGGATAGCGGCTCGGGGGATAGGCCGAGATCATGTGGTACAGGTTGGGCCACGTCCGCAGAAGCTGCAGCAAGAGCCCCGTCCAGGGGGCTCCACCGTGCGCACTCACGATCACCAGCTCCGGGAAGAACGCACAGACCTTGTCGAGGTGCTTTGGATTCTGGACGATCCCCCGCCGCTGGACGAGCGGCATGCCGACCGTCACGGTCACCGGGATGCCCAGTTCGACGGCTTTCGCATAGAGCGGGAAATACGACCGATGACTGGCCCGCTTTTGGTCCCGGTACGGCACAATCCGCAGTGCCCGAGCCCCGTCGTTGCGCACCATGGACTCCAGATGGCGCACCGCCTGCATGCCCTGTTCCGCATTGACGCGCACGCTCAGGGCAAAGCGATCGGGGTGCTGCTGCACGGCGTCGAGTGTCCACCGGTACCCCGCGGCCTGATCACCTCCGGCCGACTCGGGCGGAGGCGCGAGGAGCACACGCGCAATGCGAAAACGGTCCATGTCGTCCAGCAGGTGGGCCAGATCCTGCGATCCGGTTCTGGCGTCGCCATAGGTCTCGTCGGTCAGGCTCCAACTCAGTCCCAAGTGCGGGGGGTTGGCGTTGACGTAGGGATCGACGATCCAGGTCATCGGTTCAGCCACAGCTCAGCCCTGCCCTCCGGCCCGATGCGTCAGGCAGTCATGTCGGCCAGCTCTGCGCGGGCACTCCGGTGCCGCCGCCCGAACTGGAACGCACGCCGAACCACCCCGGAGGTCTAGCGAGCGGCGTGCTGGAGCTCCTGATCCACCTGGCTCCAGATGCGGCGCAACATCGCCAGCAGCTCCTTGTGCCCGGACTTGATCCCGACCAGCCGGTCCAGAATCAGCTTTGAGGTGATCCCGTCCAGCAGCGTCACGATGGCGGACGCCGGATAGAGATCGGAATCGACTCCGTGCTGCTCGAGCATTTCGCCCACCTGTCGCTCGTGCAGCTTTCTCGTCATCGTCGACGTCCTGACGTACTGCTTGCGGATTTTGGGGCGGTTGGCGGCCAGGGTCAGGTTCTCCAGCCAGACCTTTCCCCAGCCACGCTCGAAGTCCGACGTGATCATCGCGTGCATTTCCTCGAACCAGCCGTCCATGAACGACCCTTCGGAGTTCTCGTAGATGGCCTGTGACCGCTCCTTCACCTGGACTGACACCCGCTCCAGGACGGCCAGCAGCAACTCTTCGATCGTCCCGAAGTGGTAGTGGACCAAAGCCTGGTTCACGCCGGCCTTCTCGGCCACCCTCCGGGTCGTGATGGCCGCCATACCCTCGGAAACAAGGAGCTGCTCCGCCGCGTCGAGCAATGCTTTGCGCGTTGTGTCTCCAGCCTCGGACATGGGTCGACTCCTCCGTCACCTCGGTGCCTCGTCTGCACCGGGAACAACGAGGGAGCCTACCCGGGAGGACGCGAAGGCCCTGAAGGGCGCCCTTGCACAAAACCAAGCGAGCGCGGCCATCGGCACCTGCGTGCTGGAGCGGCGTGACTGTTAGGTTCGAGGTACCAGAGGTGTGTCCATCCTGAAGCACCGAGTGAGGTGGGCGTTGCGCAGAGTTCCGATACTCGACGACACGAACCGTGGATTCTGGACCGCAGGCCGCCACGACGTGTTGCGCCTCCACCGGTGCCCTTCCTGCGGGTTCTGGGTCTACCCGCCCCGGCCCATCTGCCCGAAGTGCTGGCAACGGGACCTCCCATGGGAGGCGACGAGCGGACGGGCCACGCTCTTCAGCTTCACCGTCAACCGCAAGCCGTGGAACCCCGAGGTGGACGTGCCCTACGTAATCGGGATCGTCGAGCTGGCGGAGCAGCCCGGGTTGACCATGACGACGAACATTGTCAACTGTTCGCTGGAAGAGCTGTGCATCGGGATGCCCCTGCGCGTGATCTTCGAGCAGCAGGACGGACACTTCATCCCGCTCTTCGAACCTGACAGATTTGGGCATACGCCCTAAACTAGACGCTTCGAGCCGAGCCGGCTCGAGGGGACAGCATGGAGAACCCGAGAGACACGAGGGAGCACCTGTGACGAAGAGCTGGGATTTCGGCCTCTACATCGATGGAGCCTGGACCGCGGGGGAGGCCGGTGGATCCATTGACGTCATCAACCCGGCCGACGAAACGGTCATCGGCCGTGTACCCGAAGCCACGGTGAAGGATGCCGTCCGCGCCATTGAGGCCGCACGCAAAGCCTTCGACGAGGGGCCGTGGCCCTACACAAAGCCTGCCGAGAGGGCAGCTGCCCTGGTGCGCATGGCGGAGTATCTCGAGGCCCATGCAGCCGAGCTGCGCGAATTGATCGTGGCCGAAACGGGCTCGGTCGGCTACCTGACCGACTACGTGCAGGCCGGCGGCTCCATCGGGATGTTCCGCGCCAACGCGACCCAGATTGAGCACGTCTTGGAGTGGGTCGAAGCGGGTGCCCCGACAGCCGGTCCCAACGGGATGAGTGGCTCGGCCCTCTTCCGCGAGCCGGTCGGGGTGGTCGGCGCCATCACGCCCTTCAACTTTCCCTTCATGCTCAACGTCGTCAAGGTCGCACCGGCCTTGGCCGCGGGGTGCACGGTCGTCCTCAAGCCCCACCCGTGGACGCCCCTCGACGCCTTCCTCATCGTCCAGGCGGCCGAGGCGGCGGGGATCCCGCCCGGCGTCTTCAACGTCATCACCGGACACGGGGAGGTCGGTGACGAGCTCACGTCCAATCCGATGGTCGACATGATCGCGTTCACGGGCAGCACGGCGACGGGGCGGCGGATTATCGCCAACGGGGCCTCCACCGTGAAGCGCTACCAGCTGGAACTCGGCGGCAAGAGTGCCCAGGTGCTGCTCGACGACGTGTCCGAGGACTACGCCCGCTCGGTCGGGTTCGGCTCGACGCTCACCCACTGTGGGCAGGGGTGCATCCTCGCCACCCGGTTGCTTCTGCCCGAGCACCTGCTCGACGCCTACAAGGAGGGGGTCGCGGCTGCCGCGCCCGGCGTGACCATCGGTGACCCCCTTGACCCGTCGACCACTCTCGGACCGTTGATCCGAGAGCAACAGCGGGAACGGGTCGAGGGCTACGTGGCCTCGGGGCTCGAGCAGGGAGCCGAGCTCGTCACCGGCGGCAAACGCCCGGACCACTGTTCGAAGGGCTTTTACTACGAGCCGACGGTCTTTATCGGCCGCAACGACATGCGGATCGCCCAGGAAGAGATCTTCGGGCCGGTCTTCACGGTCGTGCCCTACTCGGGCACGGACGAAGATGCGGTCCGGTTGGCCAACGACTCCATCTACGGCCTGGGCGGTGGCGTCGAGTCCGCCTCGACGGCGCGGTCCTTCAACGTGGCCCGCCGGATCAGGGCAGGCACGGTGATGGCCCAAGGTGTGGGCGTCTCAGCGGGAGTGAGCGCAGGGCCCGGGGACGGACAAGGGCCCGGTTGGGGCGAGACCATGGCCGGCATCGGTCAGAGCGGGGCCTTCGGTGGCTTCAAGCAGAGTGGCATCGGCCGGGAGTGGGGCCACCACGGACTCGAGGAGTTCACCGAGATCAAAGCCATCCACTGGAGCTGACCGGGGCCTGCTCTCCGGGTGCCTTCGTTCGCAGGCCGGCTGCCAGCCGGGTGCACTGTCAGCCGGGCGTGCTCAGCTGGGGAGTGCCGCCACCGGTGGACCAGAGCGCTCGGGCATCCCGTAGCTCCTGGGCGTGACGTCGACGTCCACCGCTTCGGCCCGCAGGGCGCCGACCGTGCAGTCTTCCCTCTTGCGGTACGCCAGCGGGTCGAAGTTGTAGAACCGGCACGCGTTCTCCCACGTGATCATGTGGATCTCGTCGTCGGGGACCTGGGCCGCCTGGAATGACTTCCAGGCCGCCTCGGGCGCCTGGGGCCAGGTGCAGTCGGAGTGCGGATAGTCACACTCCCAGGCGATGTTCTCGACGCCGATGTCGTGACGGAGCCGCAGGCCGGTGTAGTCGTCGATGAAGCACGTCAGCACCCGGCTCTTGAACACCTGACTCGGGAGCTGGTCACCGAAGTCCTGTCCGGTCCATTGATGATGGCGCTGATAGGTGTAGTCGGCGCGCTCCAGCCAGTACGGGATCCAGCCGATGCCGCCCTCGGCCAGCGAGAACTTCACGTCGGGGAACTTGCGCAACACGGGCGACCACAACAGCTCGGCGGCGAAGACGCCGGTGTTGAACGGCATGGTGTGGATCATGGTGTCGAAGGGCGAACGCGGCATGAACTCCGGTGAGCTCCCGAAATGGAAGACCATGACCGTGCCCGTGTCCTGGCAGGCCTGCCAGGCCGGGTCCCACTCGTCGCCGTGATGGTCGGGCAACCCGAAGCGGTGCGTGTCCGAGTGGAACGAGACCGCGTGGCAGCCCTTGTCGGCCATGCGCCGGATTTCGTCCGCCATCCACTGCGGCCCGAGGATGAAGCCCGACAGGGACAGCGGGATGAAGCGCCCCGGGTAGGCACCGCACCACTCCTCGACGTGCCAATCGTTGTAGGCGCGGATCATGCACGCCGCCAGCTCGCGATCCCCGCTCTGGAGGAAGTACTGGCCACCCAGACCGGGCCACGACGAGAAGCACATTGAGCCGAGCATGCCGTTGGCATTCATGTCGCGCACGCGTTCGTGCACGTCCCACGTCCCCTTGCGTACTTCCTCGAAGTTCCCGGGGTCGTTGCCCCACTCCTCGGGGACGCGGCCGGCGACGGCGTTGAGACCGAAGCTGGACACCTCGTGGCCCTCGACGAGCCAGGCATCGGTGCCGTTGTCGCGGTGGATGACCCTCGGGACCCGGTCCTGGTACTTGGCCGGAAAGCGGTCGGCGAAGTACTCACTCATTGACGGTGGCTCGACCAGATGGTCGTCCACACTCACCATGATCATGTCCTCGAGTTGCACGTACGACCTCCCCGGCTGACAGCAGCAGACCGGCCGGCACCGGCCCGCGGCAAGATTTTAGCACCCGCCCAAGTTTTGCACCACGGGGTTGCGGCGCCCGTCAGCTGGACGCAGGCCAGCTCGCCTCGAAGGGCACCGGTCCGTGCGCGGCAGACCGCAGGGCGGAGCGCAAGACGTTCTTCTGAATCTTCCCCGAGGCCGTGCGCGGGAAGTCGTCGACGAAGCGCAGCTCCTCGGGCCATTTCTGGCGCGCCAGCCCTCCCGTCTGCAGGTGCACTTGGAGCGTGTCGAGGTCGAAAGGCGATGCACCCGGTGCCAGCCGGAGAATGGCGGTCCCGTGCTCGCCGTAGCGGGCGTCGGGCGCCGCGACCACGGCCACCTCGGCGACACCAGCCATCTGGGCCAGGACGTCCTCCACCTCGGCCGACGACACGTTCTCGCCGCCTCGGATGATGATGTCCTTCTTGCGGTCCGTGATCGTCAGGTAGCCGTCGGCGTCGACCATGCCGATGTCGCCGGTGTCGTACCAGCCGTCCGCATCAATGGCGTCGGCGGTCAGCACGGGATCGGCATAGCCGGCAAAGAGCTCGGGCCCCCGTGAATGGATCTCTCCTGGCTGGCCGGTCGAAACGGGGCGGCCGTCGACGTCGAGCAGCCGGATCTCCGAGCCGGCGATGACCCGACCGTCCGTGTGGATCCGCTTCTCGAGCGGATCCGAATGCAGCGACGCCGTGGTGGACGGGTGCTCGGTCGAGCCGTAGGCCCGGATGAGCGAAATCCCCAGGCCCGTCGCACGCTCGACGACCGCACTCGGGACCGGAGCACCGCCCATCGTCAGACGGTCCATGTAGGGCAGGTGCGTCGACGGGTCGAAATCCGGGTGGTCGAGCAGGCTCAGCAGGAAGTACGGCGGGCCGCCACCGGTGGAGACGCCGTCCTCGGCCATCGCGTGGAGCACGGCGCGTGGATCCCAGACATCTATCAGGTCGAGCGCGCTCGCCGCGAAGAGCGGCCGCAGGACCGAGGCCAGGCCCATCACGTGCCCGACGGGCGACGCCGTCAGCGAAGCGGTCGGCCGCACGGCCGGAGCGGGCGACTCGTCCTCCTGCAGGAAGGTCGCCCACGTGCGCTGATCGGCCAGGTACGTGCGGTGCGTGTGGATGACACCCTTGGGTGCCGCCGTCGTCCCCGACGTGTACCCGATGAGGGCCGGGCTGTCGGGGTCGACGGCGACCGGGGCGACCGGTAGATCGGGATCCGCGGCAACGGCATCCGACCACGACAGCACGTGCGGACCGACCTTCGGCAACGGCCTTCCGTCCGTGGAGACCACGACGACCGTCTGGAGGTCGGGCAAGCCCGAGACCGACGCTTCGAGATTGGCCAGGTAGTCCTGCCGTCCGAACCGGTCGGCCGTGATGAAGAAACTGGCCCGGCTCTCGCGCAGGATGTGCCCGACCTCCTTCGGACCGTAAATGTGCACAATGGGCACCACCACGACGCCGAGTGGGAACAACCCATAGAAACACGCGACGGCCTCAGCCCAGTTGGGCAACTGGAAGGCGACGACGTCGCCGGCGACGACACCATGGCGTCGCACGGTCGCAGCCAGGCGTCGCCCGAGGTCCGCGACGTCACCGATGGTGCCCCGAAAGGGTCGCGTCCGGGACCGCACACGGCACGGCACGTCGGACGACCGCAGCACACCGTGAAAGGCGATGTCGGCCAGCGTCTCGTCGTTCCACCAGCCCATGTCGGTGTAGTGCCGTACCAGGTCGGGCGAGGGATACCGCAGGCTCCAGGCGCGGCTTGCGGTGCCGGTGCTCATGCCGTCACCCGGGGCCTCGGGTCATCGGGCCTCGAACCGCGGTTCGCTGCGATCACGAGCGGCGCGGACCCCCTCGGTCAGGTCCCAGGTCAACTCGAGCGACCCCTGCAATTCGGTTTCGTGCGCGGTGGCGGCCCGGAAGCGCTCGAGCAAGCCGGCGCGCATGGTCTGACGGATGGCGCGTACGGCCAATGGGGCGCTGGCGGCGATGTCGGCCGCCAGCGCGTGCGCCTCCGTGCGGAGAGACTCGAGGGGGACGAGGCGGTCGCACAGGCCCATGGCCAGGGCTTCTTCACCTTTGAAGCGCCGGCCCGTGTAGAGCAAGTCGAGGGCTCGTTGCTGTCCCACGATCGCCGGGAGCGTGATCGACAGACCGAGAATGTGGTGATAGCCGAGGCGGGCGAAGTTGGCGGCGAACCGCGACTCGGGACAGCCGACCCGGAAATCCGCCAGGCAGGCCAGTCCGAACCCGGCTCCGATGGCCGCACCCTGAATGGCGGCCACGACCGGCACCCCGGCACCGACCAGCCGCGCGGCTTGCACGTCCATTTCGTCGGGACCGTCCGCGGGCTCCGGATCCGGACCCTCCCCGGCGTGCCTCCCGATGTTCGCGCCGGCACAGAAGTGCTTCCCCTCGGCACAGAGCAGGATGGCGCGGCAGTCCGGGGCGTCGCTGAGCTCCTCGTAGGCGTCGGCCAGCGACCGGATGACGTCCACCTCGAAGAAGTTCTCGGGCGGCTGATGCATCTCGACGGTCGCGACGAATCGCTCGTCCATCGTCACGGTCACGTCGCCAAAGCGTTCCACGTCTGACCTCCGGCAGGTTCGACCTTGTCAGGTCGCACCGCAACCTAAGCGGCTCGCTCGACGCAAGCAAGCGACTCGCGTCGACGCATGGTGTCAGGAGGACGCGGATGTCACAATGCCCTTCGAGCGAGGAGTGCGAGAGCCCATGGAAGAACTCGAAGATCGCGTTGCGCTGGTCACGGGTGCGGGCAGCGGCATCGGACGTGCCGTCGCGTGCGAGCTTGCCCGGGCCGGCGCCCTGGTGGTCGTCAGCGACCTGTCCCCGGAGGGGAGCGCGGAGACGGCGCGCCAGATCGCAGATGCCGGCGGCACGTCGGTCGTCCGGCTGCTGGACGTCACCAAGGAATCCGACGTCACCGAGACGGTGGGTGAGCTCACGACGTCGGTGGGACCACCGTCGGTGCTGGTCAACTGCGCCGGCGTGTCCTCCATGGCCCGCTTCCTCAATCTGACCGAGGAGGACTGGGACCGCACCATGGACGTCAACGCCAAAGGTGTGTTCCTCGTCACCCGTGAGGTCGCACGGTCCATGGTGACCCGGCGTGAGGGTTGCGTGGTCTCCATCGCGTCGGCCGCCGCCAAGGAGGGGACCCCGCTCCTGGCCCACTATTCCGCCTCGAAATGGGCTGTTGTCGGCCTCACGCAGAGCGTGGCCCGGGAGGTCGCGCCCTTCGGGGTGCGGGTCAACGCCGTCTGCCCGGGCTGCGTCCGGACACCGATGCAGGACCGCGAGGTCGTCTGGGAAGGCCACCTGCGCGGCATGGAACCCGAGCAGGTACGCCAGAGCTACATCGACCACACACCCCTCGGACGGCTGTGCGAGCCGCAGGACGTGGCGGACGTGGTCACGTTCCTCTGCTCGGACAAGGCGCGCTTCATGACCGGCCAGGCGATCAACGTCACCGGCGGATTGGTGTTGCATTGAGCCCTCTACGTATTCATTGCCGCGACGCCGGACGAAGAACATCCTCATCGCTAACATCGTCCGCGTGTTGATCAGGACCGAAGACCAACAGCTCTTCGAGGAGACGACTCGGCGGTTCTTGGCAGCCGAGTGTCCTCTGGACGCATGGCGGGAACTGGCCGGCCGCGATGAGGACTACGACCGGGCGTACTGGCAACGGGGGGCCGAGCTCGGATGGACGTCGTTGGTGGTGCCGACCGAACGCGGCGGCGGCAGCATCAGCGACCAGGGTGTCGCTGATTTGGCTTTGGTGGCCTACCAGTTCGGCTCGCATGCCGCACCGGGCCCACTCCTCGGGAGCAACATTGTCGCTGCCGCGCTCGGGCGGTGGGGCAGCAATGACCACGACGGCGCGCTGCAGGGCTTGCTCGAGGGCCGGGAGAGTGGGGCCTGGGCCCTGACGGAGGAGTCCCCTGCCGTCCCACTGGGACACGTCGAGATGCAAGCCACGGCGACGGCCGATGGCTTCGTGCTCCAGGGCGTGAAGTCGCCGGTCGAGGGGGGCGCGGCTGCCGCGTCCATTCTGGTGACAGCCCGATCCGGAGCGGGACTCATGCAGTTCCTGGTCCCGAGCGGTGCAGAGGGCCTGCGCGCGTCGCCCCTGCACAGCCTCGACATGACGAAACGATTCGCCCGTTTGGAGTTCGACGGCGTACGTGTCCCCCGCCAGGCGCTGGTCGGTGAGGAAGGGCAGGCCGCTGCGGCCATCTCTTGGTTGTTCGACCTGGCCGTTGCCCTGCAGGTGGCCGAAATGTGCGGCGCCATGCAATGGGCCTTCGACGCCACGCTGGACTGGGCGATCAACCGCTACTCGTTCGGCCGGCCCCTGGCCTCCTACCAGGAGGTCAAGCACCGGTTCGCCGACATGAAGCTGTGGCTCGAGGCGAGCACCGCCATCGCCGCCGCCGCCGTTGATGCGGTCGATCGCGATCTGCCGAACCGGTCGGAACTGGTGAGCGCGGCCAAGTTCTACGCCGGACGCTACGGACCCGAACTGGTACAGGACTGCGTGCAGCTGCACGGCGGTATCGGCCTCACCTTCGACCATCACCTGCACCTGTTCCTCCGCCGGGTCGCGGCGAACGCAGCGCTGTTCGGAACGGCCGGCGACCATGCCACGCGCTTGACGGACCTCTTCGAAGCCGCGTGATGGTCGAGGCCGGAACGGAGACCGTGGAGCAGTTCGCTCGCCGGGCCCGCTCCTGGCTGGCCGAGCACATGCCGCGCGCGGCCGACGGCATCGGTGGCTTCCAGGCGGTCCACGGGACCGACGAGGACGAGCTGGCCCAGATTCAGCACAGCCGTGAGTTACAGCGCCTGCTCTTCGATGGCGGTTTCGCCGGGATCTGCGTCCCCCGCGCCTACGGCGGCCAGGGCCTGACCCCGGCGCACCAACTTGCGTTCAACGAGGAGATCAGGGGTTACGAGCATCCGGCGCAGACGCAGGTGCCCACGCTGACGCCCTGCATGGCGGTCATCCTCGAATTCGGCACCGAGGAGCAGAAGGCCCGTCACGTGCCGCCCATTCTGCGGGGCGAGACCACGTGGATGCAGTTCCTCTCCGAGCCCGGCGGGGGGTCGGATCTGGCCGGCGCACTCACCTCCGCAACGCGCGACGGCGAGGAGTGGGTTCTCAACGGGTCAAAGATCTGGACCACCGGCGCCTGGTGGGCGGACTGGGCGCTCTGCCTGGCCCGGACCAACTGGGATGTGCCGAAGCACCGGGGGCTGAGCGTGTTCATGCTGCCGATCCGCCAGCCCGGCGTCGAAGTCCACCGGATTGAGATGGTCAACGGGTCACGCGAGTTCTGCCAGGAATTCATCACCGACGCGCGCGTCCCGGACGACATGCGCATCGGCCCGGTGGACGAGGGATGGACGGTGGCGTTGCGCTGGATGTATCACGAGCGCACCATCGCCGCCGGCTCGCCGTACGTCACGGCGCCGGCCGGGCGCCCCGCCGTGGCGCTCGATTCGTCCGGCGGGCCACCGGCCCTCCTGCCCGAGCTCCGCCGGCAAGGCCGGGCCGACGACGCGCGGGTCCGCGAGCAGATCGGCGAGTCGCTGGCCCTCCGGCTCGTCGGCGACGCCCTCTCGAGCTCCGTCGCCGGGCAGATCCGGGCCGGTACGGCGAACGAGCACTGGGCCGCCATCATCCGCCTGTGGTACGGCGTGAGCGCGGTGCGTGACTCGACCATTGCCTTCGAGCTGTCGCGGGCCACCGCTGCCGCCTGGTCAGACGCCGAAAGTGCCTTGGGCGCCAACGGGACGCGGTACCTCATGCGGCAGGCGTCGTGCATCGCAGGAGGCACCACCGAAATGGCCCGCAACGCCATCAGCGAACGGGTCCTGGGGCTGCCGCGGGAACGTCGCCTGGACGTGAACGTCCCGTTTCGCGACGTGCCCCGGAGTGCCTCCTCGCGCTGACCCTCGCTTCGTTGCGGCACCCGCGCGTCTGACGAGCTCAGCGGAGCGGCCCGCTCATTCGGTCCAGCGGTAGTCCTCACCGGGTTCGTAAATGACCCCACGCGTCAGCAGGTCGTCGATCTCCTCGCTCGCGTAGCCGAGCCGCTCCATGATCGACCGCGAGTGCTCCCCCACCAGCGGTGGCGGTCCGTATGGACCGGTCGGCGATTCGGAGAAGTCGACCAGGGTGCCGAACTGGCGAACCTGCCCCAGGATCGGATGTGGATACTCGGCCACCAGGCCCAGGCGCTCGTTGTCGGCGTCGTGGAGGACGGAAGCGCCGTCGACGGTGTCCACGGACACCTCGGCCGCCACCCCGGCGGCAGCGAGGTCGTAGTACCAGGCCAGCGCGGTCCGCGTGCGAAAGCGCGGCATGAGTGCGGACGCAATGTCCGAGCGGGCGGCGACACGCTCGTCGAACGACTCGTACCGTTCGAGCTCGGGGACACCGACGAGGTGGCAGAGCGCGGACCACTGCCCGGGGCCCAACGCGGCCACCTGCAGCCAGCCGTCCTGGGTCTCGTAGAGGCGGCAGCAAGGTGAGACGCCCATCTGCTCGACGTCGAGGCCGGGCCGGGCGGGGCCGGGCTCGCCGTCGACGAGGAACACGTCGGACCCGAAGACGGCCGCGCCGTTGAAGAGCGACGTCCACAGGTCCTGACCCTCGCCCGTACGGCGCTGGTGGTACAGGGCGGCCAACACGCCCACGGCGGACACCATGGCATTGGCGGTGTCGGTCATCCCGAAGCGCAGGTACAGCGGTGGGTTACCGGCAGCGACAGGACCGGCCTCGAACTCGAGACCGCAGGCGGCCTGGTACAGCGGATCGAGCCCACCGAAGTCCGACAGCGGGCCCTCGGCACCGTAGGCGTAGGTGTTGCAGTGCACGAGGTCCGTGTTGCGAGCCTTGAGTGCCTCGTAGTCGATGCCGAGGCGCGCCGCCGTGCCCTTCGTCATGTTGTGATGGACCACGTCGGCAATCTCGGCCAGGCGCAGCACCACTTCGAGCCCCTCGGGCGCCTTGACGTCGACAGCCAGGTCGAGTTTGCCGCGCTGGCACCCGACGAAAGGCATGCCGGCCATGCGCATGCCGTCGCCGCGGACAGGTTCCACCTTGATGACCTCGGCGCCGAGGTCACCCAGCAACATGGCGCCGAAGGGCCCGGCGAGGTACTGACCCAGATCGAGCACGACGACGCCGCTCAGCGGTCCCATTGTCCGCCTCCTTGCGCTTCGCCGCCGGCGTGGACGACGCCCGCGCGCAGCAGGCGCTCGATCTCGTCGTCGTCATACCCCGCCTGCCTCAACACCTGGCGACTGTGGGCCCCGGGACGGGGTTGCCCGCCGCGGATCGCCCCCGGCGTCCGGACCAGAACCGCGGGGAGGCCGACCTGGGTGGTGGCCCCGAGCTCGGGGTCCTCGACGGCGGCCGCCAAACCGTTGGCCAGGAACTGCGGATGGGAGAACACGTCGGCCATCGTCGTCACCGCCTCGGCACCGAGCCCGGCGGCGTGGAATTGCGCGATGAGCTCGTCGCGGGACCGGGTGATGTAGGCGGCACGTAGTCGTTCGTCGTGCTGTGCCCGCAGCGCGGGGTCGCCATAGAGGGCACGCAGATCGACGGGCTCGATCCCGAGGATCTCCTCGGGGGTGCTCGTGGCGGTGATGCCGTTCATGGTGGCGGCGTGGATCCACTCGCCGCCGGCGCACTCGTAGAGCGAGCCCTGATGGATCCCCGGTGGATACGTCTTGGCCATCGTGGCGCGAACGCCGGCGGGCGGGCGTTCGTGCTCCTGCCAGATCTGCGTCGTGTACGCCAGCACGCCCTGATAGAGCGAGGTCTGCACGTGCTGGCCGCGCCCGGTCTCCTCGCGACGAATGAGCGCCGCCAGCACACCGGCGGCGAGGAGGAAGCACGCCGCCATGCTCGGCGCCGGGAAATGCAGGTACACGGGGCCAGGCCGCCAACCGGGCTGCTCGCTCTGCATTCCCGAATGGGCCTGGACCAGCGGATCCCAGCCCGGACGCCCGGCGTCGCGGTGCCCGGCCGGGTAGGCAGGGACCGAGCAGACCACCAGGCGCGGGAATTGCCTCGTCAACTCGGCGGGTGCCAGCCCGAGCCGCTCCATGGTGCCCGGGCTGAACGCCTCGACGACCACGTCCGCCTGTTCGCACAGGCGCAGGAACACCGAACGCCCGTCGCCGGTCTTGAGGTCGAGCATGAGCGAGCGCCGGCTGCGATTCCAGACGTGGTAGCCCGGCTGGGCGCGGAAGGGGTCTCCGCCGGGCGGTTCGATCTTGATGACGTCGGCTCCCAGCTCGGCGAGGAGCAGGACGCCGACGGGTCCGGCGATGCCCCAGCTCAGGTCGAGCACGCGGAGGCCGGTCAGCGGCCCGGACGACTCGGCCAATTCGGTTGGCTCGGCCTGCGCGGTCATGCTCCCTCTTCCGCGCCGTTGTCACGCTCCACGGGTGTCCTCCTCAGTGCGCTCGTGCGGGCCGGCCGGACCAGGTCCTCGAACCCGAGCTCATTGACCCTCCGCTCCGGCAAGACTACAGTCCGCCGCAGAATATTGGGCGTGTGCCTAATGGTGTTGGCGACCGCGACGGTAATTCTGCCACGGCGCTCACTACCATCCGGGTTGCTCAGAACAGGGGAGGGACCGTGCCAAAGCAGGTTGCACGAGTGCGGATCGCCATGGGTTTCTCGGTGCTCATCGCGTCGATCCTGGTGTGCGTCGGGCAGGTGGGGGTCGCCTCGGCGGCGGTACACGCCAGCCGGGCGAGCGCGACGACCGAACAGGGCGTCACACCGACGACCATCAAAATCGGGATCATCAGTGATCTCACGGGTTCGGCGTCGTCGTCCTTCGCCGATGCCCCGGCGGCGATGGAGGCGCGGTTCAAGGCCATCAACGCGGCCGGCGGTGTCGACGGGCGCAAGATCGTCTGGGTGGTCGACGACACGACATCTACGCCCGCGGGTGCCGAGACGGCGGCGAAAGACCTGGTGCAGAACAAGGGCGTCTTCGCCATCGCCGACCTGAGCAGCGCCTTCTACGGTGCCGCGCCGTACCTCGCCCAGGCGGGGATTCCGGTGACCGGCCTGGGCCTCGACGGACCCGAATGGTCCGAGCAACCCAACACGAACCTCTTTTCGACCACGGGCAACTCGTCCCAACACGGCCCGGCCTACGGGGACGGCGGTTTCTACAAGGCGATCGGCGCCCACAAGATCAGCTATGTCGAGTCCAACGTGTCGGCGGCGATCCTGCAGGGCGACAGCGTCTACCAGTCGATCAAGCGCGACGGGCTCCAAGCGTGCGACAAGACGATCGTCCCCATTGGGTCGGTGAACTTCACCGCCTTCGCCTTGAGCTTCAAGGCGGACGGCTGCGACACGGCCGAGTGCGCCTGCGTGCTCTCGTCCAGCCTCGCCATGGCCACCGCGCTGCACCAGGCCGGCCTGAACAAGGTCAAGATCATTTTCGCCGCCGGCCCGACCAACGACATCTACCAGAACGCGCAGGACGAGGCGGCGGCGGCCAATGCGTACTTCCCGGGCATCGTGTCGTCGCCCACCTTTACCAACGCGGCCAGCAAGGCCTACCTGGCCGAGCTCAAGAAGTACGACCCGAGCTACAAGGGCGGCATCCCCGACCTCGGCGAGGCCGACGGCTGGCCGGTGGCCAACCTGATGTACCTGGGGCTGCAGCAGGCGGGGAAGAACCCGACGCACAAGACCTTCATCACCAATCTGCGCAAGGTCAGCAACTGGACCGACAACGGCCTGGCCACCGGCCCGATCAGCTTCGTCCATTTCGGACAGGACCCTCCGACCCAGTGCTTCTCCTACGTCCAGTTCGTGAACGGGAAGTACGTACCGTTCCCCAAGAGCGGCAAATCGTTCTGCGGGTCGGTGCTGCCGGGCACGACGACGGGGTAGTCCGCCGCTGGCAACGCGGAGGCAGCAGCGAGGGCCGTCGCTGCGGGGCGCTCGGCCTCAGCAGGGTTCGCCGTCCCGGTCGAGGTAGTCCTCGGCGAGGATCCTCTCCCGCCCGAGGCGGTCGAACTCGTCGTCGCTGACGCCGAGAATCGACTTGTAGACGTAGTCGTTGTCCTCGCCGAGCACGGGCGACCCGCGCCGCCACACCTGTGGGACGCCCCGGTACGGCAGGCCCGGGTGCAGATGCACGCCGACGTCGAGGCTCGGGAGCGGTTGGCGCCACGCCCGGTCCACCAGCTGGGGGTCGGTGGCGAACATCTCGTCGTCGAGGACGGGCCCGGCGGCAACGCCGGCACGCTGGAGCGCATGGAAGGCGTCGAGCACCGGGCGCTCGGCAGCCCACTCGGCCAGGAGGGCGTCGAGCTCCTCGTGATGGGCGTGCCGTGTGTCTAGGTCGGCGTAGCGCGGGTCCGACGCCAGCTCCGGCCGTCCGATGGCGACCGCCAGGGCACGCCAGGCCGCGTCGTCTCGGACCGACACGGCGATCCACCGCTCCTCGCCCTGACAGCGGTAGAGGCCCTGCGGAGCCCGCCACGGGTCGCGGTTGCCCCAGCGCCGCGGCTCCACGCCGAGCTGGCAATCGACGAGGACGTCGCCGAGATGGTTGAGGATGTTCTCGCTCTGGTCGAACTCGACGAACTGCCCGCGCCCGGTGCCGCTGCGGTAGCGCAGCGCAGCCAGGGTGGCGAAGGCGGCGCCCGGGCCCGAGGCGGCGTCCATGTACGTCGTGCCCGGACTGGTGACGAGCTCCGAGTCGAGGTGGCCGCAGAGCCACAGCATGCCGGTGAGCCCGTCGAACTGCGCGCCGAAGCCCGTGTAACCGGCCCAGTCCCCGGTGAGGCCTGTGGCCGGCATGCGCACGATGACGAGCTCGGGATGCTGCGCTTGTAGCTCGCTGGCGTGCAGGCCGAGACGCGCCAGCCCGCCAGCCTTGAAGTTGTCGATCAACACGTCCGACTTGCCGATCAGCTGGCGCAACAGGTCGCGGCCCTCGGGGCGGCGGGTGTCGATGGTGCACGACAGCTTGTTGCGGGCCAGCGAGTTGTTCATGGCATGGCGGTTCCACGGACGGTCGGGCCGCTCGGGCACCCCCGGGGCGTAGAGGGAGCCGAAGAACCCGGGGTTGGAGAGCGTGGGCCGGGCCTCGTACCCCTTCGTGGTCGGCGGCAGGACCCAGGGATTCTCGACCCGGATGACCTCGGCCCCGAGGTCCGCCAGCAGCATGGTGGCGTAGGGGCCCGCCCACACCGTGGTCAGGTCGACGATGCGGATGCCGTCGAGGGGAGGGCCGCCGGCTCCGGTGCCGACCGGCACCCTGGCCGGCACCCCCGTTCCAGCCCGCGGGGGCTCGTCGTCGTGGTCGTCGCTCCGACGCAGTCCCGGCGCCAGCCGGCGCAGCGACCAGCCCCCCTCGCCGAAGCGGCAGGGCGCGCCCGGCAGGTCGAGCGCGCTCCCACCCGGGTCGTCGGTGTGCACCCAGAAGCCACGCTGGCGCAGGTGATCGGCGTGGAGCACCTCTGCCGGCGTGTTCACACCGGCCAGTGGCCAACCGCCCCGCTGGGCCTCCGCCGTCGCCTCGGCCCGCGTTCTCGAGAGCAGCCACGGGTAGAGGGCGGCGTCCATCACCTCTTTGGTCTCGCCGCGCTCGTATGCATCCGGCCGGGCAAAGGCTTCGCGCAGGGCGTCGTTGTCGAGGACATCGAGCAGTTCGCCCAGTTGCTGCGGCGTCGACATCATGGACACGAACCCGTCCGCGCAGGGGTGCACCCCGCCGGGGATCAGCGTCTCGCGGGCGGCATCCACCAGACTCGGCCCCGGCACACCCCCTCGATACTCGTAGCCCAGCAACGTCGACGCCCGCGCCGGCAGCGTGGCCAGCGCCTCGACCGCGGCGCAGTCGACGAAGGAACCAAGTCCAGTCGACTCGGCGGACACGACGGCTGCCAGTGCCCCGAGGGCAGCCATGTTGCCGACGAGACACAGCCCGAGGCTCCCGGGCAACCGGACCGGGCCGTCGTCGCTCTTCGGTTGCACGAAGGAATCGGCGACGGCCTGGACGACGAAGTCTGCCCAGTCGTAGTCGGCGTAGGGTCCTGTCGCCCCGAACCCGCTGATACTCACGACCGAGAGACCCGGCCAGCGCGCGTGGACGTCGTCCCACACGAGCCCCCAGCTGCGCAGCCTGCCGCGGCCGGTCTCCTCGACGACGAGGTGGGCCCCACCGAGCAGGTCGTCCAGCGCGTCGTCCCCGCCGGTTGCAACGTCGGGCACCACACTGTGCTTGTTCGTGTTCAGGTGGACGAAGGCCCCGCCCCGGAACGAGCCGTCCGCATCGCGGGCGGCACTCGGCCGACGGCGCAACGCATCGCCGTCGGCCCGCTCGACCTTGACCACGTGCGCGCCGAGGTCGGCGAAGAGCTTTCCGCAATAGCTGCCCGCAATCCCATCGGCCAACTCGACCACGTTGATGCCGCTCAGCGCGTGCCGCACGGTGTCGCTCCTTCCGGCCCCCGCACGCGCCTTCCGCGTGACCGGCCGCTCGGTGTTCAGGATGCCACGGCGGCTCGCCCGACGCGGCAATGCCCCTGGTCAAGCGGGCCAGCATCGTTATTTGGGCATTTGCCCAGCGAAGCTCGATTTTCGTTGATAGCCTCTGGCGCAGTGGGTCGAATGCCGGCCGATCCTTTGCGCCGAGGGAGTTCCATGACTGACGAATACATGTCCGATGCGTTCATCTACATGCGCGAGCGGCACCTGCCCTACCCGGTGTTCGACGCCGACAACCACATGTACGAGAACACCGATGCGCTGACAAAGTTCATCCCGCCCGAGTTCGAAGGGATCATCAAGTACGTCGAGGTCGGCAACCGCACCAAGGTCGCCTTCAAGGACAAGATCAGCGACTTCATCCCCAACCCGACCTTTGCCCGGGTGGCGCCCCCCGGAGGGTCGGAGGCCGACCCGCAGCACCGACGCGGCATCCCCTCGGTCGACGCCTTCTTCGATCCCGAGCCGCGGCTCGCCCTGATGAGGGACATGGGAATCGACCGCTCCATGATCTGGCCGACGCTGGCCACGGGCGTCGAGGAGAGGCTGTCGGACGATCCCGACGCCATTCAGGTCGTCCTGCGTGCCTTCAACCGCTGGATGCTGGAGCACTGGTCCTACAACTACGCCGACGCCATGTACCCGACCCCCATGATCAGTCTCTCGGTGCTCGACGACGCCCTCAAGGAACTCGAGTTCGTCGTGGAGCACGGCGCCAAGTCGTTCCTCCTACACACCGCGCCGGTGCCGACGTGGAGAGGGCGACGCTCGTTCGCCCTGCCTGAATTCGACCCGTTCTGGTCGGCGGTCCAAGAGGCCGACATCCTGGTCGGCATGCACCAGACCGACTCGGGGTACCAGCGCTACACGAACGAGTGGGAGGGGTTCGGCGGCAGCGAGTTCCGCCCCTTCGACAAGGGCATCCCCGGCCTCAACGGGTCCCCCGGCTTCTTGTCCCTGGCCACACCGCGGTCCCCGATCCGCGACGGCATCGCCTCCATCATCGGCCACGGCGTGGCGACGCGCTTCCCGAAGCTGCGCTTCGCGCCCGTCGAATTCGGGACCGAGTGGGTCCGCCCGCTGATCCAACACATGCAGGCCGTCTACGAGACGTCGCCCGAGTACTTCGACGAAGACCCGTACATGATCTTCAAGCGCAACATTTTCGTCCACGCATTCGACGAGACGGACCCGGCCGGTCTGGCCGAGCTGATCGGCGTCGACAACGTGATGTTCGGCTCCGACTTCCCCCACATGGAGGGCCTCGCCGACCCGTTGAGCTACTCGGAGCTGGTGGAGCAGACCATGTCCCCCGAGGACACCGCCAAGGTGATGGGGGGCAACCTCGCCCGCATTCTGAAGGTCTGAACTGAGGCCGGACTCATGCAGGGCGGACCGGCGGTGGCGGCCCCGTCTCCGGCCATGGCCACCGTCACCGCGGTGACGCCGCCGACTGGGCCCGGCGGCTCGGCGGCGCTAGGACGTGGGCCAGACCAGCTGGAGGTTCTCCACCATGCGCAGCCCGGGCGGGTACTCGAGCTCGAGCCCCGGCTGCAGCTCGTACTCGGGAATGCGGCGGTGCCACTCGCGCAGGGCGATCCGGAGCTCCCGGCGGGCCAGGTGCGACCCCAGGCAGCGGTGCACCCCGCCGCCGAAGGCCAGATGTCGGTTGACCTCCCGGTCGAACCGCACCTCGGCCGCGTCGTCGAACTCGGCGGGGTCGACGTTGGCCGCACCGATGCAGACGAAGACGAGGCTTCCCGCCGGCACGGGACACCCGCTCACCTCGCTGTCGGCGGTGGCAAGGCGCGCCGTGCCGGCGACCGGCGTCTCCCACCGCAACATCTCCTCCACTGCTTTGGGGATCACGGCGGGATCGTCCACGATCTGGCGACGTGGGGACGGGTTCTGGGCCAGGAAGGCGAACATGCAGGTGAGCGAATCGGTCACGGTGTCCAGTCCGGCGATGAGAAACAGGAAACAGATGTCCAGGATCTCTTCGCGGCTGAGCTTCTGCCCGTCGACCTCGGCGCCGAGGAACCCGGTCAGGATGTCCGCTTCGGGACTGCGCTGGCGCTGGTCGAGGATGTCGTTGAAGTACGCGTAGATCTCCGTCCCGGTCTCCTGGCGGATGCGCATCTGCTCGTCGGGTGGCAGGCCCCCGCCGCCGGGGCGCATGATGCCGTCCTTCAACCGCAGCAACGTCTCGAGCTCGTCCCAGGGCAGGCCCATCAACCCGAGAAAGACGGCCGAGGGGAACAACACCGCCAGCTCCTCGGTGAAGTTGCACGAGCCTCGGTCGATGAAGGCGTCGATGAAGTGGTTCATCCGGGCGGCGACGTCGTCCTCGATCTCGTCCATCTTCTTCGGCGCGAAGAGCGGGTCGAGGATGCGCCGGTACTTCTTGTGCTCGGGAGGATCGACGCTCAGCGGAATCAGCGGCCGCACGTTCCCGAGCTCGACCAGACCCCGCGAGGTGTAGGTGGCGGGATCACGGAGCACGGCGTCGACCGCCGCCCGGCTCGCCACGACGGTGAATCCATCGGCCGGCGTCACGACGCCACCCGCCGCGATCAACTCGGCGTAGCGGGGCTGCGGTTCGGCCAGGTCGAACAGGCCTTCCATCCCCTCCTCGACCCCACTGAACCCTCGCGAGTCCGACCCGTCAGTTTCGGTTTCCGGCGCCTGCGCCATCGCGCTCCCTCCCTCGGGCGGGACCACCGACGGGCCGGTCTCCCGGTGTCGGTTCCCCACGTTGCCGCGTCTCGTCGAACTGCCCCGCGGTCATCCTCGTTGTATTACAGCACGGGTCGAACTGCCTCGGCCCGATCGGTGCCACCCATGGCGTCAATCGACACGATCCGAAAGGAGTCCGCATGAAGGAGCTCGAAGGTCGCGTGGCGATCATCACCGGTGCCGGTCGCGGGATCGGCCGCGCCCACGCGCTGCTGTTCGCCGCCGAGGGAGCGAAGGTCGTGGTCAACGACTTGGGTGGCGACACCGACGGCACGGGAGCCGATTCGTCGCCGGCCCAGCAGGTGGTGGAGGAGATCACGGCGGCCGGGGGAACCGCGGTGGCCAACTTCGACGACGTCTCGGACTGGGACGGCGCCAAGCACATGATCGACGAAGCCGTCGATGCTTTCGGCGACGTGCACGTGCTCGTCAACAACGCCGGCATTCTGCGCGATCGCATGCTCGTCAACATGTCAGTCGACGAATGGGACGCCGTGATCCGGGTGCACCTGCGCGGTCACTTCTGCCCGACCCGCTGGGCGGCCACCTACTGGCGCGAGGAATCGAAGGCGGGGCGGGAGGCCAAACGTGCCGTCATCAACACGTCGTCCGCGTCCGGCCTCTTCGGCAACCCGGGTCAGACCAACTACGGCGCCGCCAAAATCGGCATCGCCACCTTCACGATGATCGCGGACTCCGAGCTGAGCCGCTACGGGGTGCGGGTCAACGCGATCGCGCCGGCGGCGGTCACCCGCCTGACCAGCGGCCTGACCCCGGTAGAGCCCGAGGGGGTGGGCGAGGAAGCGTGGTCGCCGATCGGACCCGAGAACGTGGCACCGTTCGTGGCGTACCTCGGCATGGAGGACTGCCCGATTCATGGGCGGATCTTCCTGGTGGCCGGCGGGGCCGTCCGCCTGTTCCAGCCCTTTTCCGTCATCGACGCCATCGAGAAGGAGGGGCTCTGGTCCGTCGCCGAGCTCAAGGACGAGGCGGCCCGCTTCGCCGATGTGCCGTTCATCATCAACAATCCCTACGAAGGCCAGATGGGCTGACACGACCCCGGGCCGTTCGCACGAGCAAGAACCCCGATCTTCACAACGAGCGGGCCAGCACGTCTTCGACGGTCTCGCCCGCCGCCTGCGCCGCCGCCTGCATCTTCTCGTAGCGCTCCGGGCTCATCAGGTCGAGCAACGTCATTTGCGGCGCCCCACCGAGGAGCCGTATGAACGTGGCCTGACGCGCCGCCCGCTCGACCATCCGAGCGACGTGGAACGCTTCCTCGAACGAGCAACCGCAACAGACGGCCCCGTGCGACGGCAGCAACGCAGCTTTGGAGCGCGGGCCGAGTGCTTCGACGGCCTGGCGCGCCACCTCGGGGGTGGCCACCCCACCCGACGGGGCGCACCTGATCGGCCCGAGGCCGGCAATCAAGTAGGTCTCCGACGTGTAGGTCGGGA
>Ga0302196_10001092_pt1 | contig 25841 bp, 22 predicted proteins | sample II_Bog_N1_3_FD_198794 | JGI IMG/M metagenome (GOLD analysis project Ga0302196, IMG submission 198794) | Peat permafrost microbial communities from Stordalen Mire near Abisko, Sweden - II_Bog_N1_3 | ecosystem: Environmental > Terrestrial > Soil > Wetlands > Peat | place: Sweden: Abisko...
AGAACAGAAGGATCTCACGGGGCTGCTACAGGGGTTGAGGGGTCCATCAGCACTCCCTGCATAACCAAGTGGGACGCGTTGCATAGGTGCCGGTCGGGGGCAGTCGATAACCCGGTCGAGCTGCGCTCGCGTGGACGGTCCAGGCCGCAATTGCTCTACCAGCGGCCAGGGCCAAGAATCCCGGAAACCGGCTGTCGATCATCAGACGCGATCAAGCCCGATCATTCGACCACTCGAGCAAGTGCTCAGTTTCATCCAAGGATTCTGGCCTCTGGCGCCTGTTGACCCCTGTTCGTGCGCCGTTGGCACCCATTCGTGCGCCGCTGGATCCCACAGGAGCTGACAGGGCGTCCTGGCCTATCCTGAGACAAAAGCCCAGGTCGACTACTTGATGTGCACCCCGGAGATGGCCCGGCTGATGATCAGCCGCTGGATCTCGCTGGTCCCCTCGAAGATGGTGAAGATCTTCGAGTCGCGGTGCCAACGCTCGACCGGGTACTCGCGGACGTAGCCGTAGCCGCCCAGGATCTGGATGGCCTCCTCGGTCACGTACACCGCGGTCTCCCCGGCGTAGAGCTTGGACATCGAGCCCTCACCGGCCGTGAACTCCTTGCCGTTGGCCCCCATCCACGAGGCCCGCCACACCAGCATCCGCGAGGCGTCGATCCGGGTCTTCATGTCGGCCAGCTTGAAGGCGATGGCCTGGTTCTCGATGATGGCCCGGCCGAAGGCCTTGCGCTCCTTGGCGTAGTCCAGGGAGTACTCGTAGGCGGCCCGGGCGATGCCGAGGGCCTGGGCCCCGACGGTGGGACGGGAGCCCTCGAAGGTCTTCATGGCCGCCTGGCCGCCGCTCTTCTTGCCCTCGCGGGCCCGGGCCAGGCGCTCGTCCAGCTTGTCCTTGCCCCCCAGCAGGCAGTGCCCGGGCACCCGGCAGTCGTCCAGGACGACCTCGGCGGTGTGGGAGGCACGGATGCCCATCTTCTGGAACTTCTGGCCCTGGGAGAGCCCCGGCGTGTTGGGCGGCACGATGAAGCTGGCCTGGCCCCGCGAGCCCAGATCGGGGTCGACCGAGGCCACCACGACGTGGATGTCGGCGATCCCGCCGTTGGTGATCCAGGTCTTGGTGCCGTTGATGACCCACTCGTCCTTGGCCTCGTCGTAGACGGCCCGGGTGCGCAGCGACGACACGTCCGAGCCGGCATCGGGCTCGGACACCGCGAAGGCGGCCAGTTGGACCTTCTCCGGGGTACCGAAGCACTGCGGGCCCCACTCCATGAGCTGCTCGGGGGTGCCGTTGCCGGCGATGCCGGCCAGGCCCAGGGTGCTGCCCAGGATGGCCAGGGCGATGCCGGCGTCACCCCAGGACAGTTCCTCGGCGGCGATGGGCAGGAGCAGTCCGCTCCTGTCGGTGAAGGCGTTGGCGATGAACTCGAACGAGTACAGGCCGATGTTGGCGGCCTCCTGGATGATCGGCCACGGGGTCTCCTCCCGCTCGTCCCACTCGTGGCCGGCGGGGCGGATGACGTTCTCCGAGAAGTCGTGGACCCACTTCTGGAGTTGCAGCTGGTCCTCGTCGAGGTCGAGCGAGAAGTCAGACATGGTGCCCTGCTCCGTTCCGGCCCCGGGGGGCCACTCATGCACGGTTCCGACCGGTGTCGGCACGGTGGCCGCACGCGCACCGGGGACCGGTGGGCCGCTTCGTAGTTACTCAATAGTAACCTCGCCGGGCGCCACCGGGCAACCACCCCGGTCCCGGACCGGTCAGAGGGCGGCCGACCACCCGGGCGCTCGGTACCGGCGACCGTCGGTCAGGAGCCGGTCGGTGTCCGACCGGGCGCCGCCGGACACCGATCGGACACCCCTCGGAAGCCGATCAGGTGCCGGTCACCGGCGCGCCACACGTGGCGGCCACCCGTGGGCGGCCGGAGCGGGAGCAGGCACCACGCGGCGGCCCCGGGCGGGACGGGAGGGACGGGAGGGAGCGGGTGGGGTCAGGCCGTCACGGGTCTCACGTCGACCGCCTGGAGCCCCTTCGGGCCCTCCTGCAGATCGAACTCGACCGCTTGTCCCTCTTCGAGTGAACGGAATCCGTTCATCTGGATGGCGGTGTGGTGCACGAACACGTCGGCACCGCCGTCCGGTTGGGAGATGAAGCCGAAGCCCTTCTCCGCGTTGAACCACTTGACAGTTCCGGAAGCCACGGTGGCATTCCCCTTTCCTTCACCTGCATGGTGCTCACGGAGCGACCACCGGTTCCGGGTCCGTCCCGCCCCGTGGAGCGGGCCGGGCCACCCGCCAGCGGGCACGATCCGACTGCAAAAAACGCTAGCAGTCACCACCGGCCGTTCGGCCGTGGAACGGCCGCGATCGGGGTCTGTTCACACGGTGTTCATGACCGGTCCCGACCGCCCCGGGGACGGCCGTCACGCCATTCCCCCGCGCCCTGCCGCCGCGTCCTACCGGCGGCGCACCCGCGTGCCGTCGGCGCCGTCCTCGACCAGCCAGCCGGACGCCTCGAGCTCGGCCCGCAGGGCGTCGGCCCGTGCCCAGTCGCGCGCCGCCCGGGCGGCGTCGCGCGCCGCCACCAGCCCGGCGGTGGTGGCGTCCAGCCCCCCGTCGTCGCGCCCGCGCAGGGGCAGCCCCAGTACGGCGGCCAGCACCGAGGCCGTCCCGGCGGCGAGGGACGCGTCCCTGGTGTCCCCGGCGTCGGCGGCGGCGTTCGCCCGGCGGGCCAGGTCGAAGATCGTGGCCAGGGCACCGGCGGTGTCGAGGTCGTCGTCCATCCGGGCGACGAAGGCGGCGACCGCCCCGGAGTCGACGTCGGTGTCGGCCGTACCGGTCAGCGGCCCGTCGGCCAGCGGGTCGGGGAGGTCGAAGCGGCGGGCCAGCTCGTCCAGACGGGCCAGGCCCGCCTCGGCCTGGGCCACCGTGTCCGGGGTGACCTCGATCGGCGACCGGTAGTGCGACCGCAGCACCAGGAGCCGGTAGGCCCGGGCGTCGCCGCGCTCCAGCAGGTCGCCCAGGGAGGTGTAGTTCCCGAGCGACTTGGACATCTTCTCCCCACCCACCGTCACCCAGCCGTTGTGCATCCAGTGGCGGGCGAACTCCTTGTCGTCGGCCACCGCCTGGGCACGCTCGTTCTCATGGTGGGGGAACATCAGGTCCTGGCCACCTCCGTGGAGCTCGAACCCCTCCCCCAGGAGGTCGAGCGACATCACGACGCACTCGGTGTGCCACCCGGGCCGGCCCGCCCCCCAGGGTGCGACCCAGCTGGGCTCCCCGGGCTTGGCCTTCTTCCAGAGGACGAAGTCGAGCGGTGAGCGCTTGTCCTCGTCGGCCTCGATCCGGGCCCCCGCCCGCAGCGACTCGAGCGGCTGGCGGGCGAGGAGGCCGTACCCGGGGACGTCGAGCACCGACAGGTAGACGCCGGTGGCCGTCTCGTAGGCCACCCCGCGGGCCACCAGGTCCCCGACCAGGGCGACCATCCGGTCCACGTAGGCGGTGGCGTGGGGCACCTCGTCGGGGCGGAGCACCCCCAGGGCGTCCACGATCTCCCACCAGCGGGCCTCGTTGACCGCGGTGAACTCGTCGATGGGCACCCCGGCCGCCGCCGCACCCACGATGATCTTGTCGTCGATGTCGGTGATGTTGGAGACGTAGGTCACGTCCAGACCGCTGAACAGGAGGTACCGGCGCAGGACGTCGAAGACCAGGGCCATCCGTCCGTGCCCGAGGTGGGGCTCCCCGTCCACGGTGAGTCCGCAGACGTACACGGACGCCTTTCCCGGCTCCCGGAGCCGCAGCGGGGCCACGCGACCGGTGGCGGTGTCGTGGAGCTGGAGCACGCAGGGTACGGTAACCCGATCATGCCGGAGCAGACGAACGGGCCCACCCGCACCACCGGCGCGGGCCGCGGCATCCCCGACAAACCCGGCCTCGAGGGCCTCGAGGCCACCTGGGCCGCCCACTGGGAGGCCGAGGGCGTCTACGCCTTCGACCGCACGGCCCCCCGTGACCGGGTGTTCTCGATCGACACCCCACCACCCACGGTCTCGGGCTCGCTCCACATCGGCCACGTCTTCTCCTACACGCACACCGACGCCGTGGCCCGGTTCCAGCGGATGCGGGGTCGCCAGGTCTTCTACCCGATGGGCTGGGACGACAACGGGCTGCCCACCGAGCGGCGGGTGCAGAACTACTTCGGCGTCCGGTGCGACCCGGGCCTCCCCTACGACCCCGACTTCGTCCCGCCCGACGAGCCGCCCAAGGACCCGGTGGCCGTGTCCCGGCCCAACTTCGTGGCCCTGTGCCACCAGCTGACCCTGGAGGACGAGCAGGTCTTCGAGCACCTGTGGCGCACCCTCGGGCTGTCCGTCGACTGGTCGCACACCTACGCCACCATCGGCGAACGGGCCCGGCGGGTGTCCCAACGCGGCTTCCTGCGGCTGGCCCGCCGGGGCCAGGTCGTCCAGCGCACCGCGCCCACCCTGTGGGACGTCGACTTCCGGACGGCGGTGAGCCAGGCCGAGCTCGAGGACCGCGAGCGCCCCGGCGCGTACCACCGGATCCGGTTCCCCCGGGTGGACGGCCCGGGGGGCGTGGACATCGAGACCACCCGGCCCGAACTCCTGCCGGCCTGTGTCGCCCTGGTGGCCCATCCCGACGACGAGCGCTACCGGCCCCTGTTCGGCACCTCGGTCGCCACCCCCCTGTTCGGCGTGCGGGTGCCGGTGCTCGCCCACGAGCTGGCCGACCCGGACAAGGGATCGGGCATCGCCATGATCTGCACGTTCGGCGACACCACCGACGTGGTCTGGTGGCGCGAGCTCGGCCTGCCCACCCGGACCGTGGTCGGACGGGACGGCCGGCTGCTGCCGGTGGAGTTCGGGTCGCCGGGCTGGGAGTCCGACGACGCCGGGGCGGCGACGGCCCACTACGACGAGCTGGTGGGCCGCACGGTGAAGCAGGCCCAGACCCGGATCGTCGAGCTCCTGACCGGGTCCGGGGACCTGATCGGCGAACCCCGTCCGATCACCCACCCGGTCAAGTTCTTCGAGAAGGGCGACCGCCCCCTCGAGATCGTGTCCTCCCGGCAGTGGTTCGTCGAGACCATGCCCCACCGTGAGGCGCTGCTCGCCCGTGGTGAGGAGCTGGCGTGGCACCCGCCCTACATGGCGCACCGCTTCCGGGCGTGGGTGGAGGGGCTGACCGGCGACTGGAACATCAGCCGCCAGCGCTTCTTCGGGGTGCCGCTGCCGGTCTGGTACCCGGTGGGCCCCGACGGGGAGGTGGACCACGACACGCCGATCCTCGCCCCCGAGGAGTACCTGCCCGTCGACCCGTCGACCGACGTGCCCCCGGGGTTCACCGCCGACCAGCGGGACACCCCCGGCGGGTTCGTCGGGGACCCGGACGTGATGGACACCTGGGCCACCTCGTCGCTGACCCCACAGATCGCCGGGGGCTGGGAGGAGGACACCGACCTGTTCGCCCGGGTGTTCCCCATGGACCTGCGCCCCCAGGCCCACGACATCATCCGGACGTGGCTGTTCTCCACCGTGGTGCGCTCCGAGCTCGAGCACGGCGCGCTGCCGTGGGCCAACGCCGCCATCTCCGGGTGGGTCCTCGACCCGGACCGCAAGAAGATGTCCAAGTCGAAGGGGAACGTGGTCACCCCGCTGCCGCTGCTGGAGCAGCACGGGGCCGACGCCGTCCGGTACTGGGCGGCCAGCGGGCGTCCGGGCACCGACACCGCCGTCGACGAGGGGCAGATGAAGGTCGGCCGACGCCTGGCCATGAAGGTGCTCAACGCCTCACGCTTCGCCCTCGGCCGGCTGACCGGCCCCGACGGGTCGATGGTGGTCCCCCCGGTCGACGCGGCCTCCGCACCGATCGACCGGGCCATGCTCGGCCGGCTGGCCGTGGTGGTCGACGAGGCCACCGCCGCCTTCGAGGCCTACGACTACGCCCGGGCGCTGGAGCGGACCGAGGCCTTCTTCTGGGCCTTCTGCGACGACTACCTGGAGCTGGTCAAGTCCCGCGCCTACGGCGAGGCCGACGACGCCGGCACCGCGTCGGCCCGGGCCGCGCTGGCCGCCGCACTTTCGGTCCTCCTGCGCCTCCTGGCCCCCGTGCTCCCGTTCGTCACCGAGGAGGTGTGGTCCTGGTGGCGGGACGGTTCGGTCCACCTGGCACCCTGGCCCACCGTGGACGAGCTCGGGGTCGACCCGACGTCCGACGGCGGCGCCCCGGCCGTGGACCCGGACACCGACGCCGTCCTCGAGGTGGCCGCCGAGGTACTGGGCCTGGTGCGCCGGGCCAAGACGACGGCCAAGCGGTCGATGCGGGCCCCGGTGGCCGTGCTCACCGTCAGCGACACCCCCGCCCGGCTGGGGGCCCTGGCCGCCGCCGAGAGCGACCTACGCGACGCCGGCGGGGTGGTCGACCTGGTCACCCGGGTGGGCGACGCGTCCGAGGTCACCATCGAGCTGACCGAGGACAGCTGACCTCCGTCGCTTGACGCCCCCCGGCCCGGGTGTGTTTCCTGGAGCGGTGTACACGCCCGACCACTTCCGTGTCACGGACCCGACCACCCTGTGCGGGGCGATCCGACGGATCGGGGTCGGGCACCTGGTGACCGTGGGGCCCGAGGGCCTGATGGCGTCGTTCGTGCCCCTGCTGGTGGACGACGACGCCACCACGGTCACCGGGCACCTGGCCCGGGCCAACCCGCAGTGGCGGAACACCGACACCTCGGTGCCCGCCCTCCTCACCTGGGTGGGTCCGGACACCTACGTGTCCCCCTCGTGGTACCCGTCCACGACCGAGCACGGACGGGTGGTCCCGACCTGGAACTACATCACCGTCCAGGCCCGCGGGGAGATCCGCTTCCCCACCGATGCCGGGTGGAAGATGGCCCAGGTCGCCGCGCTGACCGACACCCACGAGGCCGGCTCCGAGTCCCCGTGGGCGCTGGACGACGCCCCCGCGGCCTACGTCGACCGGATGCTCCGGGCCATCGTCGGGTTCGAGGTCCGGGTGACGTCACTCGAGGGCGCGTGGAAGCTCTCGCAGAACCGGTCGGCGGCGGACGTCGCCGGAGTGGTGGCCGGGCTACGCGCCCGGACCGGGGACGTCCGGGCCGCCGAGGTGGCCGAAGCGATGTCGACGGTGGACGGCACGGCGACGGGGGACTGACGGCCGACGGGGAACTGACGACCACGGGGACGATCGGGCCCGACGGAGGGAGGGACGGCGACCGAGGGGTACCGGCGGCCGGAACCGGTCCCGGCGGTGCCCTAGTTGGTCAGGTAGATGTTGAGTGCGGCGTCCGCCATGTCGGCGGGCGTGCCCTGCTGCTCGATCCGCCCGTGCACCATGATGGCGGCGTGGTCGGCCACGGCCAGTGCCGTGGTGACGAACTGCTCGACCAGCACGATGGTCATCCCCTGGCGGGACAGCCCACCGACCAGCTCGTAGAGCTCGGCCACGATCAGCGGGGCCAGGCCCATCGACAGCTCGTCGAGATAGAGGAGCCGCGGCCGGGTCACCAGGGCCCGGGAGATGGCCAGCATCTGCTGCTCGCCCCCGGACATGGTGCCCGCCATCTGGCGACGGCGGTCCTTCAGGACGGGGAAGGCGGCGTAGGTCTGCTCCTCGACGTCCTTCATGGAGATGCCGCCCCGATAGGTCCAGATCCGGAGGTTCTCGCGTACCGTCAGGTTGGGGAAGATCCCCCGGCCCTCGGGCACCGCGCACACCCCCTGGCGGGCCAGCTTCTCCGAGGGGGTCTTGCCCACCGGGGTGTCCCCCACCAGCACCTCGCCGGCCGTCGGTCGCATCCGCCCGCTCATGACCTTGAGGAGGGTCGACTTGCCGGCGCCGTTGGGGCCGAGGAGGGCGAACACACTGCCCGCCGGGACCTCGAGGTCGACCCCGTGGAGGACCTCGATCCGCCCGTAGGCGGCGTGCAGGCCCCGGACCGTCACACTGGGCGGAAGTTCGACCGGGGCCGGAGGGGCCCCGTCGGTGACGGTGGTGCCGCTCATGACCCGGCCACCGTCTGCCCGGGGGAGGCCTCCGTGGACCCGGACGTCCCTGGCGCTGGCCCTGGCCCTGACCCGGACGTCCCTGGCCCTGGCCCTGGCCCGGACCCTGGCGCTGGCGCCGACCGCGGCCCTGGCCCGGTCACCGACCCAGGTGCTGACCCGGCCTCGGCCCCGGCGGAATCGGCGTCGACGGAGGCGGCGTCGGCGTCGGTCTCGGTGACCGCACCGAGGTAGGCGGCCTGGACCATCGGGTCGCGGCGGATCTCCTCGGGGGTGCCGGCAGCGATGACGTCACCGAAGTCGAGCACGTAGATGTAGTCGCAGATCCGCATGACCAGCTCCATGTCGTGCTCCACCAGCAGGACGCCCATGCCGCCCTTGGCCAGCGTGGTGAGCAGGTCGCCCAGCACCTGGGCCTCGGCGTCGTCCAGGCCCGAGCCCGGCTCGTCCAGCAGCAGCACCTTCGGGGCCATGGCCAGGGCCCGGGCCAGCTCGACCATCCGGGCCAGGCCGGTCGGCATGGCACTGGCCTGCTCGGCGCCCAGTCCGCCCAGGCCGACCCCGTCCAGCAGGCGGTCGGAGGTGGCCACGGCGAGCGAGCCGGGACCGGTCGGCTCGGTCTCCGACCCGGGGGCCTCGGACGCCCCGGACCGCTTCGTCCACGGGAAGGCCCGCTTGACGTGGCGCCACTGCCACCACTTGACGGACGACTCCAGACCGACCTGCACGTTCTCGCCGGCCGACAGGGTGCCGAACAACTCGAGCCGCTGGAAGGTGCGGGCCAGTCCGAGCCGGGCCCGGCGGTGGGGCCGCATGTGGGTGATGTCGGTGTCGACCAGGTGCACGGTGCCCCGGTCCGGGGTCTGGAGCCCGCTGATCACGTTGAACAGGGTGGTCTTGCCGGCACCGTTCGGTCCGATCAGACCGGTGACCGTGCCCTCCTTGACCGTCAGGTTGGCGTCGCTCAGCGCGGCCACCCCGCCGAAGCGGACGGCCACCCCCTCGACGGTCAGGACGTCGATCCCGCCCGGGGCGGGCTCAGCCGGCGGCACGGATTCCCTCACCGGCCGATGCCGCGCCGCCGAAGGCGGTCAGCGGGCCCTCGGGTTGGCCCGACGCCGTCGGCGCCTTCACCCAGGGGAGCCGGAAGTGCAGCGCTTCGATGCCCAGGATGCCGTTGCCGGCCCGGCCGATCAGGATCACGCCCAGGCCGGCGAAGATGCCGATACCGCTCGGCGAGATCTGCCCGAGGGCGACGTAGGTCAGCGCGGCCAGGAAGGCCCCGGACACCGTGCGGATGCTCCACACGGTGACGAACAGCACGAAGATGATGCCGGCGAACAGGTCGAAGTCGGTGGTGCCGACCGTCTCCTGCACGGTGCCGTAGAGGGCGCCGGCCAGGCCGGCCATGGCGGCGGCGATGGCGAACACGGCCACCTTGGTGAACCCGATGTTGAGCCCGACGGTGGCGTAGGCCGCCGGTGAGTCGTTGACGGCCACCAGGCGTCGGCCGAACAGACTGCGTCGGATGGCCAGCACCAGCCACGCCGCCAGGATGAAGAACACGGTCATCATGAGGAACTCGGCCCGGTCGCTCCCGAGGGAGAGCCCGGGCAGGACGATCCGTCCGATGTTCAACCCGCCGGCGCCGTAGACGCGCCCGTCCGAGAAGAAGCCGTAGAACACGGCGTCGGCGAAGGCGAACGTGGCGAGGGCCAGGTAGAGGTCGCTCAGCCGGACGGTCGGCCAGGCGATCAGGGCACCGATGCCGGCGCAGAGGGCGGTGGCGACCAGGAGCCCGAGCAGTGAGCCGCCCCCGGCCACCTTGCCCATGGCGAACGCCCCGATCCCCATGAACGAGAACTGGCAGAGCGACACCTGGCCCGAGTAGCCGGTCAGCAGCACCAGGGACAGTCCGATGATCCCGAACGCCATCACCTCGGACCCGAGGTCGAGGAACGAGATGCCCTTCCAGCTCGAGCTGGAGAACACCAGCGCGGCCACCACGGCCACCACCAGGAACACCCCGCCGGCCACGAGGGACTCCCGACCCCCGGCCACCCGCGGGGCCCGCAGCGAGGTGAGGCGGCCGACGGCACGGAGCCGTACCGACGGCAGGGTGACCAGGGCGGCGAACAGGAAGACCATCGGGACCGCCGCATAGACGTCGGTGGCCAGCGCCTGGGACAGGTGGGGCTCCACGTAGTTGGTGATGTAGTTCTCGGCGAGCCCGATCCCGATGGCGGCGGCGAAGGCGACCGGGATGTTCTTCAACCGCCCGATGATGGCCGCCGCGTAGCCGCTGACCACCAGCAGCGTCAGGGCCGGGATGCTGATGCCGGTGGTCTCGGTGGGGGCGAGGAGCACGCCGGACAGCGCCGCCATCATGAAGCCGATCATCCAGCCGTACTGGCTCATCCGGTTGGGCGACACACCGGCCATGCCGAGCAGCTCGGGGTCGTCGACCACCGCCCGCAGGGCGAACCCGGTGCGGGTGCTGTAGAAGAGGGCCCGCAGGCCGATCGCCACGGCGGCGGCCACGCCGATGATCAGCACGTACTGGTACTCGATGTTGATGCCGACCAGTCGGAACTGTCCGTTGATCATCGGGTTGACCGAGCGCTGCGTGGTCGGCGACCAGACGATGGTGGCCAGTCCGGTGAGGATGACCATGAGGCCGAGGGTCACCATGATCGGCCGTTCGGCCGTGGCCCCGTGCAGCCGACGCATCAGCACCCGTTCGACGAACGCGCCGGCGATGGACGCCCCCAGGATCAGGACGATGACCAGGGCGGCCAGGACCGGCACGTGGTGGTCGGCCACCAGTTCCCAGTAGCCGAACGCGGCGATCATCCCGACCGCTCCCTGGGCGAAGTTGAAGACGCCGGACGTCGTGTAGGTGACGACCAGACCCGTGGCGGCTATCGCGTAGCCGGCACCCAGCATGATGCCGAACACCGTGAACTGGAGAAAGTTGCTCATGCCACCTCCGTCATGCCGTCAGGATCCCCCCCGGGACCATCTCCGTGTTCCTCGTGCTCCGTGTTCCCCGTGGACCGCCGGTCAGGTGCCGGGCTTGACGATGTAGGACCCGTCGCACCGGAAGCCGCCGGTGCTGCCCGTGGTCGGCGGGTTGACCGGCGAGCGCACGAACTGCCCGTTGGTGACGGTGGCGATGAGATAGCAGTTCGGCGGCGTCTTGGTCGCCGGGTCGGACGGCGCGTTGAAGCCGTCCCCGTTGAACGAGGTCACCTTGGACAGGGCCTGGAGCAGTGATCCCCGGCTGGGGTCGGAGCCGGCGTTCTTGAGGCCCTGGACGAAGAGGTTGGCCGACAGCCAGCCGTAGGCGGTGAACAGGTCGGGGCTGAACCCGGGTGAGGCCACCTGGACCCAGTGGAGGAACGTGCCGACGGCGGGCACCGCCGACTGGTCCGCGCCCAGGTAGAGGGCGAGGTTCTGCGAGAGGTAGGCGCCGTTGACGTTGGCGGCGCCACCCGAGTCCGAGACCAGCTGGTTGGAGTAGGTGGCCGCCCCCAGCAGGACCTGGGGATGGTAGTTCTGCTCGGCCAGGGCCTTCAGCACCGACGAGGCGTAGTTGGCCGGCATCTGGTCCATGAAGATGATCTTCACCCCGGCGTTCTTCATGGCGATGACCTGCTGGGTGAAGTCGGTCTGGGTGGTGGCGTAGGTCTGCTCCGACACGAAGGTGAATCCGGCCTTCTCGGCGACGTACTTCTCGCCCTCCCAGGTCTGGGTGGCCGATGGCGAGTCGGCCAGGAAGGCGCCGGCGTGGCTGGCGTCCGCCTTGAACCGGTTGTAGTAGAAGTCCATCGGCCCCGAGGCCCAACCGTCGGCCAGCGGGATCGGGCTGTAGACGTTGGGGAGCTTGTTGGTGGCGTCGTCCAGCACCTGGGAGACGTTGGGGAACCCGGGGTTCTGGGCCAGGACCGCCCCGCCGAAGCTGTCCTCGAGCGAGAAGTTGCCCACCATGGCGAAGTCGTTCTGGAGGGCGTTCTCGGTGGCCTGCTTGTTGCCCGCCCCGGTGAAGCCGTCGTCGGCGTTGTTGACCTGGATCTTGCGGCCGTTCACCCCACCGGTCGAGTTGATGTAGTCGACGTAGGCCTGGGTGCCCACCTGGGCGCCCTTGAAGAGCCCGAGCGAGAGCGTGGACACGTTGGCCACCTGCACCGAGGTCGAGGTGACCCCGGTGTGGTCGCTGAAGGCGCTCTGGGGGATGGACCCGGACCCACCGGACGAGGTGGTCGCGCCCGAGGACGTCGTGGTGGTGGCCGTCGAGGTGGTCGAACTGCAGGCCGCCGTGAGGACGGCGGCCACCAGGACCAGGCCCAGCGCGGTCGACCGGCTCTTCCGTGAAACAGAACGCAAGGTTCCCCCTAAGTTGTCGGATGGTCGTGCTCGTCCCCCCGGAACGGGACCGGCCGACACGAATATGTGACTCTACGTCAGAAACTCAGGCGTGTGTCCAACGTAGCGGCGGTTCCCACGCGATTCTGGAGTGGCCCCACCATGGCGGCCTGCACTGTTCCACGCCGGGGCGCGGATGTGCGGTCAGGGGGTGTCGGCCGGTGTCCCGCGGGCCACCCGGCTCCGGATCCCCTCCAGGAACCGGACCGCCCCGAGGCTGGTGTGCCGGGACCGGATGGACGCCAGGACGTCGAAGGCGTGCTGGGCCCGGGGGAGCTCCACGTAGGCGACCGGGGAGTCGGAGTACTCACGGAGCCGCTCGGCGAACCGCCGGCCCACCTGCGGGGGCACCAGTGTGTCGTTGGACCCCTGCACCACGAACATGGGGGCGGCGGCCGCCGTGATCCGGCGCTCGGGGGACGCCGACACATAGACGTCGGGCGCCTCCTCGTAGGTCACCTTGACCACCATGCGCTCGAGGAAGGTGAAGAACCTCCTGCCGTAGGCTCCACTGGCCTCGGAGTCACCGGTGACGTCGTGGACCCCGTAGTAGGGCAGGCAGGCGTCGACCGACGTGTCGGCATCCTCGAAGCCCGGCTGCCACTCGGCGTACCCGGCGGTCAGCCCGACCAGGGCGGCCAGGTGGCCCCCGGCGGAGCCGCCGGACACCGCCACGAACGACGGGTCGCCGCCGTACTCGTCGATGTGCCCGCGCACCCAGGCGACGGCCCGCTTGCAGTCGACGATCTGGTCGGGCCAGGTCGCCTTGGGGCTGAGCCGGTAGTTGATGACCACGCACACCCAGCCCCGGGCCGCCAGCTCGTGGAGCAGGGGGATGCCCTGCTCCCGCTTGTCCCCGATCACCCAGGCGCCCCCGTGGAGGTAGACGAACACCGGGCCCGCCGTCGGCGGGTCGTCCCGCCGGACGAGGACGTCCAGCCGGTGCCGGTAGATGCCGTCGCCCGCGTAGTCGATGTTCTTGATCCGACGGATCGACCGGAACCGGAAGGGGATGGCCACCACCAGCCGCCAACCGACCAGCCACACCGGGGCGAGGTCCACGCCGTCGGCCACGATCGGTCCCCCGGTGGCCGAGTCGAGCGCCTGGTCGACCAGACCGCCCGCACGGTGGGCCACCCGGGCCAGGCCGATCCAGCCGACGACGGCGGCCAGACCGAGCACCAGGGCCACCCACCACACCGCGCTGTGCACGGCGACATCGCTGCCCAGCGCCACGGTCCCGGCCAGGACGACGACCGCGGCGTGGACCGGCACCTCGTCGACGAAGAGCCCGACCACCAGCGACGCCACCCCCAGCGGCTGGCGCCTCGGGGGCCAGTAGGCGTTGAGCACCACCAGCGCGCACACCACGGCGAAGGCCAGGAATACCCAGATCACCCCCCCATCAAACACCGTCGGGGACGGCAGACGGAAACCCGTGGGCCCCGGCCGGCGGGTCGACGTGGACCCGGGGGGCCCGGTGGGGCATCATGCGAGGACGGCGGCGGGTCGGCGGCGCTCGCGTCGCCGGCACGGGTCAGTCAGGAGGGAGTGGGGTGGAACAGCTCAGCGGACTCGACGCCAGCTTCCTCTACCTGGAGACGCCCACCCTCCACATGCACGTCGAGATGGTCGTGGTGTTCGACCCCTCGACGGTGCCCGGCGGGTACTCGTTCCCCAAGATGCAGGCCCAGATCGCCTCCCGCACCCACCAGGCCCCCGTGTTCCGCCGGCTCCTGGTGGAGGTCCCCTTCCGGCTCGGCCACCCGGTGTGGGTGGACGATCCCGCCTTCGACATCGACTACCACGTGCGGCGCACGGCCGTACCGGGTCCGGGTGGCCTGCGCGAGCTGGCCGAGCTGGCCGGTGACATCGCCAGTCGCCAGCTCGACCGCTCCAAGCCGCTGTGGGAGATCTGGGTCGTCGAGGGGCTCGAGGGAGGCCGCATCGCCGTCATCGCCAAGATGCACCACTCGACCGTCGACGGGATGTCGGGCGCCGCGCTCCTGTCGGTGCTGTTCGACCTCGAGGCCGACCCGGGGCCCGAGCCCGAGTACGAGGTCCCGACCGGGCCGACCCGCATACCCTCGAGCGCCGAGCTGATCAGCGAGGCGCTGGCGGCGCGGGTGTTCCGACCCTTCGAGCTGACCCGGGACGTCCTGCGCACCGGCCAGCGCCTCCTCGACGTCCGACGGGTCCGCAACGAGCCGGAGCACCGGGCCCCCGAGGCCCGGGCCGCGCTCCCGTTGTCGGCGCCGCGCACCTCGTTCAACGGCTCGCTGACCCGCCGCCGGCAGGTGGCCCTGGCCGCCATCGGACTGGACGACGTCAAGCGCCTCAAGAACGCCACCGGGACCACGGTCAACGACGTCGTGCTGGCCGTCTGCACCGGCGCGCTCCGCCGGTTCCTGGCCGCGGGCGACGAGCTGCCGGACAAGCCGCTGGTGGCCGTGGTGCCGGTCTCGGTCCAGCCCGACCAGGGGGCTCCCTACGGGTCGAACAAGGTGTCGACCATGTTCGTCCAGCTCCCCGCCCACCTGGCCGACCCGATGGAGCGCCTGGTGGCCATCCGGGAGGGCACCCAGGGCGCCAAGGAGGAGCACAACGCCCTGGGGGCCGACATGCTGGTCAACTGGGCGGAGCACGCCACCCCCAACACGTTCGCCGCCGCCGCCCGCCTCTACAGCCGGATGCGACTGGCCGAGCGGCACCGCCCCATCGCCAACCTGATCGTGTCCAACGTCCCCGGGCCGGGCTTCCCCCTCTACCTGGGCGGTGCCGAGATGGTCGCCGGCTTCCCGCTGGGCCCGGTGATGGACGGCCTGGGCCCGAACATCACCATCATGAGCTACCGGGGGGTCCTCTACTGGGGGATCATCTCCTGCCCCGAGACCATGCCCAAGCTCTGGAGGCTGGCCGCCGAGCTTCCGGGCGCCCTGGACGAGCTGCTCGAGGCGGCCGGCGAGGCCCCCGCCACCTTCCACTCCACCGAGTCGGCGGCCGCGGCCCGGGCGGCGGGTGGCGCCACCGACAGTGGGGACTGAGGACCGGTCCTCCCCATCCTGCCGGTCCTCCCCATCCTGCCGGTCCTCCCCATCCTGCCGGTCCCCCGACCGGTCCCCACCCGTCCGGCCCTCCCACCGGGTGTCAGCCGGTCACCGCCATCGACGACGCACCGGCGCACACCGGGATCGGCCTGCCGAACGTGCCCGAGGCCGGGGCGTAGGGCAGGACGGTGTCCAGTCCGGTGACCACGAAGGCGCCGGTGGCGCCGGGCCCGGTGACGATGTCGCTCGGATGGTCGGTGCCGGCGGTGGCCGCGTCGCCGCTCGGCAGCCGCACCGGCCCGCCGGGGGTGCCGAGCCGGGCCACCGGTACGGGGACGATCCAGTTGTTGGCCGAGTCGGCCACGAGGACCTGGTTGCCGTCACCGCTGACGGCGACCGCCGACGGGTCGGTGATCCCGAACTGGTCGAAGCTGGTGGCCGGCCCCACCGTCCCGGTGGCGGTGGCCAACGCCACCAGACGGCCGCCGAAGTCGCTCCCGCCCTGGCCCACCGCGTAGACGGTGTGTCCGTCGGAACTCACCACCACCCCGTGGGGCGAGGCCACCGACGAGACACCGAGCCCGGTGGCCACCGGGGCACCGGCCCGGGCCGACGTGGTGTCGACGGGGACCACGGCGTCGGGGACGAGCACGTAGAGCGTGGACGAGGTCGGGCTCAGGGCCAGCCCCGAGACGTCCCGGCCCGGTCCGAGGTCGAGGGGCGTCCCCGCCGCCCGGGTGGCCACGTCCACCGGGACGATCGTCGTGCCGACCGCGGCCAGCACGGTCCGCCCGTCATGGGTGACGGCCACGGCGCGGGTGCCGCCGGTGCCGGGGAGGGTGATCGGGGGCCCGGCCCGCTGGGTCACCAGGTCGACGGGCACCAGCACGGGCCGGGGCGAGCCCCCCGGTGGCTGGGTCTCGGTGACCACGTAGGCCGAGCGCCCGTCGGGGGACGTGGTGACGGCGAAGTCCCCGAGGGCCGGGGTGCCCTGGACGGGCAGCGGGATCGGGGCCTCGGCCGTGCGGGTGGCCAGCTCCACCGGGGACAGCGCGTTCGGGCACACCACGTAGCCGAGCGCGCGCTGGGGGGGCGCGGGCACGGACGTCACGGGGGTGGAGTCCGGGGTGGCCGCCACCGAACAGCCCGACAGGGTCAGCGCGGCCGCCAGGGCGACGGCGCCCCGCCTCACCGGGCGCCGCCTCCTCCGCCACGGGTGGGACCGGGTGACCTCCATACGTGGCCCGACCCTAGTGACGCCGACCGGGGGTCGACAGCCCGCCGGGGGCCGCGGCTCAGACCACCGGGGCGGGAGCCGGGGCGCGACCGGCGTGGGCGGCCACCGCGGCCAGGCTCTCGTCGAGCGGGGTCGGGGTGATCCCGAAGGTGGACGTGCACGCCGACGAGTCGAGGAGGAACGGGCGGTCGAACTGGTACCGGGTCTCGCGCAGCTCACGGACCTGGGGGGAGACCAGGCCGACGGCGGACAGGACCGGCCGCGGGATGGGGCCCACCTTGGCCGGCGGGGCGCCGGCGATCTCGCAGAACCGGGTGGACAGCTGGCGCTGGGTGAGCGCCGGGCCCGTGGGCACGTGCCACGGCCTCCCCCACGCCCGCTCGTCGGTGGCCAGCACGGCGAGCGTGCGGCCGACGTCGGGGACGTAGGTGGCGGCATGGGGAACATCGGGGTCACCGAGCACGTAGGCCTTCCGTCCGGCCAGCAGGCGGGCAACGTTGCGACCGAAGAAGCTGGTCTCCACCACCCCGGGCCCGTAGAAGTCCGAGGCGCGGGCCTCGGTCGCCCGGACCCGACCGGCCCGGTGGGCGGCCAGGGCGTCCTCCCACATACGGACCCGGATCCGGGCCTTGGTCCCCGTGGCGGCCAACGGGTCGGACTCGGTCATGGGATGGTCCACCGGTCCGTAGCCGTACAGGTTGCCCATGGTCACCAGGACCGCCCCGGACCGGGTGGTGGCCTCCAGCATGGCGGCAGCCATCGGGGGCCACAGGTCGCTCCAGCGGTCGTAGGGCGGGTTGGCGCAGTTGATGAGGGCGTCCGCCCCGCGGACCACGGCGGTCAGGGCATCGGCGTCGGATGCGTCACCGGCCACCTTCCGGATGCCCGGACGGTCGGGGCCCGAGCCCGACCGGGTCACCAGCACCACCTCGTGCCCGGCGTCGACCAGGGCCGACGCCGTGGCCGTCCCCACCGGTCCCGCTCCGACGATCACCTGTACTCCCATGGCCCTTCCTCCTCGTCCCGGGCACCGTCGACCCTCCGGGCCCGTGCCTTGTTGTGATCACTGCTCTTGGTAAGGAGCACTATGCACCACTCGGCGGCCAATTGCAAGAGCAGTGCTCTTGTATTGATCCAGCGCTCTCGGCATGGCAGGCTGGGGACATGCCCCCCTCCACCGGACTGCGGGCCCGCATGCGGGCCGAACTGACCCGCGAGATCAAGGAGGAGGCCCGTCGCCAACTGGCCGTCGACGGCGCACCCGGACTGTCGCTGCGCGCCGTCACCCGGTCACTCGGGATGGCCTCCTCGGCCATCTACCGCTACTTCCCGAGCCGCGACGACCTGCTGACCGCCTTGATCGTCGACGCCTACGACGCCCTCGGGGCCGCGGCCGAGGCGGCCGACGCCGCCGTCCCGGCCGGGGACTTCGGCGGTCGGTGGCGCGCCGTCGGGCTGGCCGTCCGGACCTGGGCCCTGGCCAACCCCCACGAGTACGCGCTGGTCTACGGTTCGCCGGTCCCCGGCTACCGCGCCCCCGAGGACACCGTCGGACCGGCCAGCCGGGTGACCCGGGTCCTGGCCGGCCTGGTCGACGGCGCCGCCCGGGCGGGGGCGCTCACCCCGGTGGACGGCCCCGGCCTCCCCCCGCTGCGTGCCGAGGTGCGCCACGAATCGCGCCGGCTGGCCGGGCTCGCCTTCCCCCACGCGCCCGACGACGTGGTGGTCCGGGCGGTCATCGCCTGGACCCAGCTGTTCGGGATGATCTCCTTCGAGCTCTTCGGGCACTTCCACACGGTGATCGACGAGGTGGGACCGGTGTTCGAACGCACCCTGCTCGAGACGGGTCGCCTGGTGGGCTTGGCGCCGCCGTCCGGTGACACCGACGGCGGGACCGACACCGCGACCGGTGACACCGACGGCGGGACCGACACCGCCGGCGACGAGGAGTTCTTCCTGATCTGACGACAACCGTCCGGTCAGGGGGCACCGGCCCCCCGCCGGGAGGCCCGGGCGGCCCGGTAGCCGTCGGTGACGGCGATGGGGAACCGGAGGGTCACGGTCCCGGCGTCGGAGCTCGTCCCGACCGGGAAGCCCGAGGCGAGGAAGACGCCGAGCATGTCCCGGTTGTCCGACAGCGTCTGGGCGGTGAACCGGTCGATCCCGTGCGGGCGGGCGGCGTCGGCCAGGTGGTCGAGCAGCAGCGTCCCGATCCCCAGGTGCTGATGGTCGTCGGTGACCACGAAGGCCACCTCGGCCTCGGTGGTCCCGGGGATCCGCTCGTAGCGGCCGACGGCCACGATGCGTTCGCCGTCGAGCACGGCGAACGCCAGCCGGTCCACGTAGTCGACCCGCGTGAAGCGCTCGACCTCGGACGCGGTGAGATGGGGGTGGACGAAGAAGAACCGACGGTAGACCGATCGCGGCGACAGGCCGTCGTGGAACGCCACCAGGCCTTCGCCGTCACCCGGGTGGATCGGCCGGAACCGGACCGCGGTCCCGCCGCGCAGGCGCTCGACGGATTCGAGCCCGGTCGGGTAGCCGTCCGCGGTCACCGTAGCCCCGGGGTCGTCACCGTCCGCTCCCGACCACGGTGTCCGGGGGCCCGGCAGCGGACGGCTCAGCCCCGGGTCGCCGGCGGGGTGACCACCCGCCGGCCCCGCGGGAACGGGCCGATCGACGGTCCGAGGCGCACCAGGGTGCCGCCGGCCTGACCCACCAGGCGTTCGATGTCGGCCAGGACGCCCACCACCGGGGCGTCGACCACCCGCAGCCCGTCGGTGACCAGCTCGATCTGGCGCACTCCGTCGGCCAGCAGCTCGGACACGACCACCGTGAGATGGGAGGCGGTGGTGGCGTCGAGCCGGCCGGCCATGCGGATGCGTGCGGGGACGGCATCGGCCTCGACCCACAGTTCGAGGGCCACGTCCCCCCGCCAGTCCGCCAGACCCGTCCGTCGGGCCAGGCCGGCCCGGTCGTTGGGTCGGACCGGAGTCCCGGCCGCCGGTGCCGGTCCGGCCGGCCCGTTCGCCCCCGGTGCGACGGTCCTGTCGACTGCCATCCCCACCACCTCCGCTTCCCGGGACCCGACCTGTCCTGTCCTGTCTCGTCGATCTGCCGGCCCCCGGCGGGCGACGGCTGCGGCACCTCCATCATGGTCACGCCCGTGCTCCGACCCTAGGGCCGAACGTCCCGTTCCCGTACCCGGGACCGCCGGTCCCCATCGTGACGTTCGGCCCTACCGGGGTCCCGGGACAGCGACCATCCTGGGCAGGACGGCAACGAACGAAGTGCCCCACTGAGGAGTGACCATGTCGACCACCACCGACGACCCGACCCCCACCTCCGACCGGACGGCCGACGACGCCACCACCGTCGAGCGGCTCGAGCAGCTGCTCGAGGAGTGGCGGGCCCGCATCGACGAGCTCCTGGTCCAGGCCGACCTGGCCTCGAAGGACGTGTCCGAGGCCGTGCGGGCCAAGGCCGCCGTGGCCGAGAACGCCTACCTGGCCGCCGTGAACCGCCTGAAGCAGATGCCCCGCGACGCCGGGGCCAACGTGACCTCGGTGCGGACGGGGATCGAGAAGCTCGTGGGCGACATGCGTGACGCCTACCAGTCGGCCGAGGCCGTCATCGCCCGTGGCAAGGACGCCTAGGCGTCCCGATGCGAGAACGGTGCCCGTGATGACCGTCCCCCCGGTCCCGGGCGCAGGGATGGCGGCGCCGGCACCACGCGGGTCGGTGGTCCCGATGTACGCCCAGTTGCTCGACGCCGTGCTGGTCGACGAGTCCGGCGAGCCGGTGCCGACCCGGTCGGCCGGGCCGCTGGCCGAGCTGGTGCGGCTGGGGCGGGTGATGGACAGGCACGCCGGACGGGCCGATCCCGGGTGGGCACTGCAGGCGGTCGCCGACCAGCTGGCCTACGATGCCGCCCTGATCCGGCTGGCCCGCAAGCGGGGTGTCCACGCCGACACCGGCGACTTCGAGATCCCCGAGCGCGGTCGGTCCCTCCTCGAGCAGGCACTGGCCGACAGGGGGGTGAACCTGCCGGTGCGCAGGAGCCGGGACGGCGAGCACGCCGACTCGGTGGGTGACCCCCGCTGAGCCCAGGGCGAGGGCACCGGGCCCCGGCGGGACGGGTCAGGTACCGGTCGAGTCGGCGCGGCGGTCGTGCTCGGAGCGCTCGTGGAGCCGGGTGGCGTAGGACGCGGCCTGGGTGCGGCGCTCCATCCCGAGCTTGGTGAGCAGGTTCGACACGTAGTTCTTCACGGTCTTCTCGGCCAGGAACATGTCCTCGGCGATCTGGCGGTTGGTCTTCCCCTCGGCGATCAGGTCGAGGATCCGCCGCTCCTGGTGGGTGAGGCTGGCCAGCAGGGGCTCCTCCTCGGGGCCCTCCCGCAGCCGCCGCAGCACCCGGTCGGTCAGCGCCGGGTCGAGGAGCGACTCGCCGGCCGCCACCCTCCGAACGTCGTCGACCAGGCTGTTCCCACCGACCTGCTTGAGCACGTAGCCGGACGATCCCGCCATGATCGAGGCGAAGAGCGCCTCGTCGTCGGCGTAGGAGGTGAGCATGATGCACGCCGTACCCGGGTGCTGGGCCCGGATGTCCCGGCACACCTCCACCCCGCTGCCGTCGGGGAGCCGGACGTCGAGGATGGCCACGTCGGGGTGGAGGGCGGGGATCCGGGCCAGGGCCTCGGCCACGGTGCCGGCCTCCCCCACCACCTCCAGGTCCTCGGTGGACTCGAGCAGCGCCCGCAGCCCGGTGCGCACGATCTCATGGTCGTCGAGGAGGAACACGCGGATGGTCATCGCACCCCATTTGAGCACGTCAGCGGCCTGGGGGACAGACCCGGTGCCGGTGGACGGCCCCCCGGATGGTCGGTACGTTGGGCGGGGTGCCTGACGCCGAACCCACGAAGCGGTCCTCGGCCGAACGGATCGAGGACCCGGCGACCCTGCGGCGGCTGCTCGAGGCCACCCTCCTGCTCGAGTCGAACCTGGACCTCGCCGACCTCCTCAGCCACATCGTCGAGGAGGCCCTGGCCCTGGCCGACGCCCGCTACTGCGCCCTCGGGGTGCTCGACGCCAGCGGACGCGAGGTGGTCGAGTTCTTCGTGTCCGGGCTGGAGCCCGAGGACGAGGCCCACCTGGTCCGGGGTCCCCTGCCTACCGGCAAGGGGGTCCTCGGGGTCCTGATCGACGACCCGCGCCCGATCCGCATCCGGACCCTCGGCGAGCACCCGGCCAGCGTGGGATTCCCCCCCGGACACCCGCCCATGACGTCGTTCCTGGGCGCACCGATCCGGGTACGGTCCCAGGTCTACGGGAACCTCTACCTGACCGACAAGATCGGGGCCGACGAGTTCACCGCCGACGACGAGGCGGTGATCGAGGCCCTGGCGGTGGCCGCCGGCATCGCCGTGGAGAACGCCCGCCTCCACCAGCAGGCCGGCGAGGTCGCCGTCTACGAGGAGCGGGACCGGATGGCCCGCGACCTGCACGACGGGGTCATCCAGCGCCTCTTCGCCATCGGGCTGTCGCTCCAGGGCCTGACGGCGTCACAGACCGGTCGGGCGGTGGCCGGCAGCATCGCCGCCGTGGTCGAGGACATCGACGTGACCATCCGCCAGGTGCGCGCCACCATCTTCGAGCTGGGGAGCACCGGGCGGGGGCGGGGCATCCGGTCCTCGGTGCTGGCCCTGGTCGACGAGCTGGAGCCGGTCCTCGGGTTCGACGTGCCGGTGGAGGTGATCGGCCCGGTCGACGCCGCCGTGGCCGACGAGGTGTCCGACCAGCTGCTGGCCACCCTGCGGGAGGCGTTGACCAACGTGGGGCGCCACGCCCGCGCCACCGGGGCGGAGGTCACCTTGGCCCTGGTCGGACACGACTGCCGCCTCGAGGTCCGCGACGACGGCCGCGGGTTCGTGGACCGGCCGGGTCCCGGCGGCGGGCTGGGGCTCCCCAACATGCGGAGCCGGGCCGAGGCGCTGGGGGGCGGGTTCGAGGTCCTCCACCCCGACACCGGGGGCACCACCGTCGTGTGGCAGGTCCCGGCCTTCCCCGTCACCGGTGCAGGATGACCCGTGGTCGGCGGCCGGCGGGACCAATTCCTCTGGGCGGTCCCCCGGGTCGTTCCTAGGTTGATCCCGTGAGCCACCCGGGGACGAGGAGCTGATCGTGCCGCCCCCGCCGGTCGTCGCCACCTCGGGCCTGACCAAGCGCTACGGGGACACCGAGGCCCTGGTCGACCTCGACCTCGAGGTGTCGGCGGGTGAGGTGGTCGGCTACCTGGGCCCCAACGGCGCGGGCAAGACGACCACCATCCGGCTCCTCCTCGGGCTCGTCCGCGCCACCTCGGGGACGGCCCGGGTCTTCGGACGGGACAGTCGGCGCGACGCGGTCGCCGTCCACGGGCGACTGGCCTACGTCGGCGGGGAGACCTCGCTGTGGCCCGGCCTCACCGGGGCTGAGACCCTCCACCTGCTCGGGCGGGTCCAGGGCCGGGTGGACGGGGCCTACCGGGACGAGCTGGTCGAGCGGTTCTCCCTCGACCCGTCGAAGAAGGTGCGGGCGTACTCGAAGGGGAACCGTCAGAAGGTGGTCCTGATCGGCGCCCTGATGACCCGCCCCGACCTACTGGTCCTGGACGAGCCCACCGACGGCCTCGACCCCCTGATGGAGCAGGCCTTCCGGCTCACCGTCCACGAGGCCCGGGAGCGGGGCCAGACGGTCTTCCTCTCCTCCCACATCCTGAGCGAGGTCGAGGCCCTGTGCGACCGGGTCGGGATCCTCCGCTCCGGTCGCCTCGTCGAGATGGGCACCCTGGCCGAGATGCGCCATCTGAGCGCCCTCACCGTCGAGGCGACCTTCGACGGCCCGGTGCCCGACCTGGGTGACGTCCCCGGGGTGGGGTCGGTGGTGGTGGACGGGCGGGTGGTGCGCTGCCACGTCCGCGGCTCGGTGGCACCCCTGCTCGAGGTCCTCGCCCGCGCCGGAGCCGTCGGCCTGCTCAGTCGGGAGCCGTCCCTGGAGGAGTTGTTCCTGGCCCGGTACGGCGGGTCGGAGCCGACCGGTGACGCCTGACGCCCCGGCCACGGCCGGGCCCGCCATGGTCGCCGGGGGGACCCCCGCCCGGTCGACGCGCACGGTGGCGGGCGGCCTGGCCGCCCGGCGGGCGGTCCGGTCGGGGGCGCTGTGGGGCGTGGTCTTCGGGATCACCGTCGCCTCCTCGGCCCTCGGCTACCGGTCGCTCTACCGGACGACGGCCCAGCGCCGCGCCCTGGCCGACGCCTACGGCACCAACCACGCCATGAGCACCCTCTTCGGGCCGGCGCCGGACCTGCAGACCGTGGCCGGGTTCACCGCCTTCAAGGTCACCATGGCCCTGATGCTGATCGGCGCCGTCTGGGGGCTCCTCCTCGGCACCCGGCTGCTGCGGGGCGAGGAGGACGCGGGTCGGTGGGAGGTGCTGCTCGCCGGGCAGACCACCATGGGCCGGGCCACCGCCCAGGTGCTGGCCGGCCTGGGCGCCGGGGTGGCCACCCTGTGGGCGGTGACCGCCGTGGCCACCACCCTGGTCGGACGGGCCCGCGGCGTGCACATCGGCCCGGGGCCGGCGCTGTACTTCGCGCTGGCCGTGGTGGCCACCTCGGCCGTGTTCATCGGGGTGGGCGCGGTCACCAGCCAGCTGGCCGCCTCCCGCCGCCGGGCGGCCGCCTGGGCGGCGGTCGTGCTCGGGGTGGCCTACGCGGTACGGATGGTGGCCGACGCCGGGATCGGGCTCCACGGGCTGGTGTGGGCCTCCCCGCTCGGCTGGGTGGAGGAGGCCGCGCCCCTCACCGGGCCCCGGCCGCTGGCCCTGCTCCCGCTGGGGATCCTGTGCGGCGCCCTGGCCGTGGGTGCGGCCCACCTGGCCGGACGTCGCGACGTGGGCACCGGCCTGGTACCGGACCGGACGCGGGCACGGGCGCGGACCGGCCTCCTCGGGGGGACGACCGGCCTGGCCGTGCGGCTGGCCCGGCCCACCGTCCTCGGGTGGTGGGTGGCCGTCGCCCTGTCGGGGCTGCTCTACGGCCTCATCGCCCGCTCGGCCGGGTCGACCATCACCGGCTCGGCCGTCCACCAGGTCCTGGCCAAGCTGGGGGCCACCGGGACCGGCGCCGACGCCGTCCTGGGCGTCTGCTTCCTGATCCTGGCCGTGCTGGTCGCCTTCGCCGCCGCCGGCCAGTGCACGGCGGCACGGGCCGAGGAGTCCTCGGGGCGCCTCGACAACCTGCTGACCCGCCCGGTGGCCCCGGCCGGCTGGCTCGGGGGACGGCTCGCCGTGGCGCTGGCCGCCGTGACCGGCGGCGGGCTGCTCGGGGGCACGGCCGCCTGGCTCGGGGCGTCCAGCCAGGGGGCCGGCGTCCGGTTCCCGCTCCTGCTGGCCGCCGGGGTCAACCTCGTCCCCCCGGCCGCCGTGGTCCTGGGACTGGGCGCCCTGACCCTCGGGCTCGCCCCCCGGGCCACCGCCGCCGTCGTCTACGGGTACCTGGGGTGGTCCCTGCTGGTGGTGGTGGTCGGCGGCATCGGGGGAGGCGACCACTGGGTCCTGGACACGTCGGTCCTCCACCAGATGTCGGCCGCGCCGGCGGTCCCGGTGGACTGGACGGCCGACGGGATCATGGCCGCCGTCGCGGTGGTGGCCGCCGGCGTCGGCCTGGCGGCCTTCGCCCGACGCGACCTGGCCCCGGCGTGAGCCGGTCCGACCCGGGTCGACGGATCGGGATCCGACCATGGGCCCCGGATATCCTGGGCCCATGGCTCGAGTGCTCACGGCCGACGGCACGGTGACCCTGGCCCTCACCCGGACGGAGCGGATCGAAGGGTTCCACGGCGACATCACCGCACCGGTCAGCTCGGTCACCGCCATCCGGGCGTCGGACGACCTGTGGTCGGAGCTGCGGGGGCTGCGTGCCCCCGGCACCGGGATCCCCGGGGTCATCTGCGTCTGCACCCTGCGGGGCTCGTTCGGCCGCGACTTCGCCGTCGTCCACGGGAAGGGCCCGGGGGTCGTCGTCGAGTTCGGCGACCAGCCGTTCC
>Ga0302196_10001102_pt1 | contig 25759 bp, 25 predicted proteins | sample II_Bog_N1_3_FD_198794 | JGI IMG/M metagenome (GOLD analysis project Ga0302196, IMG submission 198794) | Peat permafrost microbial communities from Stordalen Mire near Abisko, Sweden - II_Bog_N1_3 | ecosystem: Environmental > Terrestrial > Soil > Wetlands > Peat | place: Sweden: Abisko...
TGTCAGGCGGGGGACTCCCGGTTCTATCCGGCGGGTGAGCACCCCGGGTTCATGCTGGAAAAGCTCGCCGTTGGGCTGACCGCCCTGTCGCAGCGCGTCGACAAGATCACCGTCCAGCAGTTCGTCGACTGTTCCCATGTCCCCGAGGAGCGAATGCTTGTCGACTTGATGGGCATGGGCAAGCCACCGGAGGAAATCTCGATCGACTCGCCCGCGTTCCGCGCGGTGTCGACCCAGTCCGAGCAGGCTATGGGCGCGGCGGCCGATGCCCTGGGCGTGACTATCGATGAGATCCGTCATGTGATCCGAACCGCCGTGTCGCCAAAGGATGTGACGTTGCAGTGCGCGACACTCCCGGCGGGAACAGTTGTCGGCCAGATCCTCTCGTGGACTGCGTATCACGACGGCGAGCCCGTTCTGGTCGTCGAGGAATATTGGACGTGCACCGCTGACATCCCGGAGTGGGATCTCGCGCTGGACGGCCACGTCGTGCGAGTCCAGGTCGACGGCGTCCCCAACATCGCCGCGGAGGTGCGTGTCGACACCGGTCCCGTTGCCGAATTCGGCAATATCTCCGGAGGATACGTCGCTGTGGGTATCTCGGCGGTGCGCGCGATCCCCTACGTGCTCGAAGCGCCCCCCGGAGTGGTGGTCCCCGAGATCTTCGGGGCGTACCGCTGGACGGGATAGCGATTCAGTGTGTGCTGAACGCGTTCCTGGGAATGGTCAGCGGTAGGTCCACCGAACTGAGCAGCCCGGGCTCGGCGGCGACCACATAGGGCACCGCATTCACGACGCGCATCGCGGTCGCGACCATTGCCCCTGCGCCGGAGGTCATTCCGGCTATTCCTGCCCGACGGGGATCGCGCAAGGTGGCGGCCAGGGTGCAGTCGATATCGGGGTCGCCGGTGATGACCACCCGGTAGGACAGATCGCCGATACCGGTCGGCCACTCCGGAGCGACGTCGTGGGCGAGGCGGGTGACGTGTTCGATGACGATGGCCTCGCGTCCATCGACGACGCCGATGGCCTGCATGCGCAGTGCGCCGGAGGTTCCGGCCTCGACAGTGCCCATAGCGACCTCGAGCTTGCGATGGGTCACCGCGCGATCGAAGGATTCCCGTATTTCCTGCACCTCGACTCCGAGGGCGTCGCCGATCAGCCGGATCTGCCCCGCCCACTCGCCGGCGATGGCTCCAGGCATCGCGACCCAGGGCTCGAAGTCGAGAGGCTGCCCGAAGCCCAATCCGTTGATCATGATGTCGGGTACGCCGTAATCGTCGTACAAGCCCATTTCGTAAGAGTGGATCTTCTCGATCGACGACGACTGCGTGGCCAGCACGAGCGGCAGGTAGTCGGCGGCGAACCCCGGTTCTATGCCGGACGCGTACAGCGACGCCTGTCCTTGCTTGGCCGCCGCGACGAGCTGGTCCCGCCATATCGCAGGCTCGTAGGCATGAGGGTTGACCAGACGAGTGGTGCTGGTGGTGACGACGTTGATTCCCGCTTCGAGCAGCTTCACATAATCCGGTATGGCCAGCGCGTCACGTTCGGGGCCGCTGGCCGCGTAGATGACGCAGTCGGGTTTCAGGGCGATGAGGGCGTCGGCGTCATTGGTCGCAGCCAACCCGATCGGGTCCCCGTTGGCCAGTTCGCCGGCGTCCTTGCCCACTTTGTCCTCGGAATGCACCCACACGCCGACCAGGTCGAGGTCCGGGCGGTTCGTAATCGTTCGAATCGCGATGCATCCGATGCCGCCGGTCGCCCACACCACCACTCGGTTCTTGCTCTGGGTCACGGGGTCCCCTTCAGTATCTGGTACCTAACGTTTGATCCGGAAGCTAGCAGTAGCGAACCGAGCCGGTCAAGGGTCAGCCCATCACGACCGATAGCAGGGTCAAATCTCGGTATCGACTCCGAAAAATCTCGTCGTGGAGAACAAAGGTTAGGTTATGGTGGGTAGCGTCATGACGGACAGTTCAGAGAGTCCGTCGTCAGATCCGCGTGCTTGGAGTTGGTCCTTCGATGCTGACGCTCAGGTTCGACATGCGCACCCCGCGGTGGGCCGCGCCGACGGCCGACTTGTATGGGGCGGCCATCGACATGTGCGCTTGGGCGGAAACCCGAGGGGCCATCCTCGCGGTGCTTTCGGAACACCATGGGGCCGAGGACGGCCACCTCCCGGCACCGATCGTGTTGGCTGCGGCGATCGCCGCCAGGACGCGCACGCTGGCGATACTTTTAGCCGCGGTGCCGATTCCGCTCTGGGACCCGGTCAGGTTGGCCGAGGAAATCGTCGTCCTGGATCTCATCAGCAACGGGCGGGTGTCCTATGCGTTTGGGGTCGGACATCGACGTGAGGAGTACGACCACTTCGGCACCGAGTGGGATTCTCGCGGCCGGCTCGCCGACGAGAATCTTGCGGCGGTGCGCGGTCTGCTGCACGGCGGGTCTTTGGAATTCCGGGGCCGGCGAGTTCGCGTGACGCCGTGGTCGGCGTCGGATCACGGTCCGTACATGATGATTGCCGGGGGTAGCAGGCCCGCGGCGCGCCGCGCGGCGCGGCACGGGCTGGGTTTCATTTCGCAATCGGACGCGCCCGCGTTGAAGGATCTCTACGACACACTCTGTCGCGATCACGGTCACGAGCCGGGATCGGTTCAGTTCCCCGTCCCGGGCGCGCCGACGGCCGCCTTTGTCGCCGAAGATGTCGACCGGGCCTGGGATGAGCTGGGCCCGTATCTCCTTCACGACGCCGTGACGGCGGCGTCGTACCGGCACGGCGACGATTCGGTCGCGAGCATCACGCGCGCGAGCACGGTGTCCGAGCTTCGCGAAATAGGTTGCCCCTACCGGATTTTCACCGTCGACGAGGCTGCCGAGTACGTGCGCGGGGGCCGGCCGCTGCCCCTGCACCCGCTGTGCGGCGGTGTTGCCCCCGACGTGGCGTGGCCGTACCTCGAGTTCGCGGCCGCGGCGAGCGAGCGTGCTCGCTCGGCACAAGGCTCGACCGAAGGAGTGTGACGTGCCTTTTTCTCAGCCCTTGCGCGTCGTCGTTTGGTCGACCGGGGGAGTCGGCTCGAACGCCATCGATGCCGTCCGGCGCCGCCCCGACTTGGACCTCGTCGGCGTGTGGGTGCACTCGACCGACAAGTTGGGCAGGGACGCCGGCGAACTCGCGGGCGGCGAACCCATGGGAATAAGGGCCACCAACGACGCCGACGAGCTCATCGCGCTGGCCCCCGACTGCGTCGTCTACGCCGCGAGCGGTCCGGATCGCGACGCGGGCGCGGTGCCGGATTATCTTCGGCTGCTCGAGGCGGGGATCAACGTCGTCTCGACATCGTCGACCAGCCTGGTGTATCCGCCGTCGTACTACTCACTGGAATGGCGCGACCAACTCGAGGCGGCGGCCAAGGCCGGGGACGCCTCGTTCTACGTGTCGGGCATCTTTCCGGGTTTCGCGTCGGATCAGCTCGCTCTGCTAATGACGACCCAGTCGAAGAGCATTCGCTCGATCAAGGTCACCGAGGTCGCGCTGAACGATCACTACCCGGTGGCCGACGTGATGATGAACGGGATGGGTTTCGGTAGGCCGCTGGATTTCGAACCGATGCTGAAGACACCGGGCTTCATCGAGCTGGCATGGAAGGCGCCAATTCACCTGATCGCCAAGGGGCTCGGCGTCGACGTCGAGGAGGTCCGCGGGTCGCTGGACCGCCGGCTGACCGACCGCGACATCGAGGTCGCTTTCGGCACCATCGAGGCGGGCACCTGCGGCGCCGTGTGCACCAGGGCGGCCGGCGTGGTCAACGGGCGGGAGGCGATCGTCGTCGAGCACATCATCCGGATGGCGCGCGACGTCGCCCCCGACTGGCTGACATCGGATTACGACGCGACGTATCGCGTGGACATTGACGGCGATCCCGACATCCACTGCGAAATGACGACGGGAGCGGCCGCGGGCCACGGCGCCGGCCACGCCGCGATGGCGGCCACCGCGATGCGTGTGGTCAACGCGATCCCCTACGTGGTCGATGCGCCGGCGGGGCTATTGAGCTCGCTCGACATACCGACGACCTTGCCGCGACACGTATTTAGCTGAAAGGGATCTGACTTTGACCGATGCATCCGCTGTCGACCTGTACTACGACCCATTCGACTTCGAGATCGACGACGACCCCTATCCGGTCTGGAAGAGGCTGCGCGAGGAAGCGCCGCTCTACTACAACGAGAAGCACGACTTCTATGCGTTGAGTCGGTATGACGACGTCGCGCGAGAGTTGCCGAACTTTCAGACCTACCGGTCGGGCCGCGGCACCACCATGGACGTCATCAAGAGTGGCCTCGAGGTGCCTCCCGGCGTGATCCTCTTCGAGGATCCGCCGCTGCATGACCTGCACCGTCGGTTGTTGTCGAAGGTTTTCACCCCGCGGCGGATGGAGGCGATCGAGCCGCTGACACGCCAGTTCTGCGAGCGTGCCCTCGATCCGCTGGTCGGATCGGGCGGCTTCGATTTCATCGGCGATCTGGGCGCTCTGATTCCGATGCGGACCATCGGTTACCTGCTGGGAATTCCCGAGCAGGGTCAGGAAGCGATTCGGGACAAGACCGATCACGCGATCAGCCTGAAGGATGGCGCCGCGTCCTATGTCGTCGCCGAAGACGCCTTCGAGCAGGCCTACCAGTTGTTCTCTGACTACATCGACTGGCGAGCCGAGCATCCGTCCGACGACCTCATGACGCAGCTCCTCAACGCCGAGATCGAGGACGACGGGGTGGTCCGCCAATTGACCCGCACCGAGGTACTCACCTACACGAGCATGGTCGCGGGTGCCGGCAACGAAACCACGACGCGATTAATCGGTTTCATCGGCCAGTTGCTGGCCGATCATCCTGAGCAGCGACGCGAGATCGTCGCCGACCACTCGCTCATCCCCGGCGCGATCGAAGAGGTGCTGCGCTACGAGGCGCCCTCGCCGGTGCAAGCGCGCTACGTCGCCCATGACGCAGAATGCCGCGGCGAAAAGATCGCGGAGGGTTCGATCATGCTGCTGCTCAACGGGTCCGCCAACCGGGACGAGGGCCATTTCCCCGACGGCGAGAGTTTCGATATCCATCGTGGCGGTGGACATCTCAGCTTCGGCCAGGGCCTGCACTTCTGCATGGGTTCGGCGCTGGCTCGCATGCAGGCGCGGGTCGCGCTCGAGGAAGTCGTCAAACGGTGGCCCGACTGGGAAGTGGACTATCCGAACGCGGGCAAAGCCCACACCGCGAGCGTGCGCGGGTGGGCTAAGTTGCCGGTCGTCACCGGCTAGCTGTCGGCGCTGGTGACGCCGCGGAGCAAGGTGTCGCGCAGGTGCACCCGGGCCGCGCCGGTGCCGATGTCGCGCAGGATGTTCTCGGGCATCCACTGTAGGCCGATGACGCAGCGCGCCAGCATCTCCTTTGGCGCGTCGTCGACTTTAATGGAACCAGATTGAATCCCTTGGGAAAGAAGGCTTTTAGTTTGCTTCAGCCGGGTGGGGAACTCCATGCTCGGGTTCGGTGCGTCCGGGGGAATCTGTCGCATCCACGCGAGCTGGATGCGGAACTCGTCGCCGAACCGATCCAGGGCGTTGATGTTGACCCAGCTCAGCGCATCCAGCTTCTCGATCGGCGAGGAATTCGAGCGAAGGATCTCCCTCGCGCCGGCCTCCACTTTCTCGCCGAAGCCACCCATGATGGAGGCGAGCAGCTGGTCTTTCGAGCCGATCAGGCGAAACACGTTGCCGTGGCCCATTCCCGCGGCGGCGGCGATGTCCCGGACGGTGGTGCCCTCATAGCCCCTGCGCCCGAACTCCGTGCGTGCAACCGCGCGGATATGGGCCGCCCGATCGTCGGACTCGGTGTCTTCGGTCCAGCCCTTGATGACTTCGTCGGCGGCGAGGAACGCGGCGGACTGATCGAGTTCGGCATCGGAAGGGTGACCAGCGGCCAGTCCCTCCAACATGATTCGGCAGAAGAGCGTGGCAACCCTGTCGGTGGCGGCGTTGTGCCGCAGGGTGTCGAGCCCGACCTGCAGCATCGTCTGGCTGATCCGATCGGCGAGCACACGTAGGTCGATGTCCGACAGAATGTACCCCCCCCACCGCGCGGCCCGCAGCGTTTGGAACATGGCTTCCAAGATGGCCGCCGGGCGTCGTTGGGTCCATTCGATGAGCTCGGGATTCGAGCTCGGGGTCTCGTACATCGAGATCTGGATGGCGGCCCGGTGTGCAACGGCGCACTGGGCTGTGGCGGTCCCCAAAGCGGCGATTCGCGCGAACCCGGGCCGGGCGCCGGGATCGTCCAGAGTGTCCAGCGCCTGTTGGGCGACGTGATCGAGATCGGCGTGGTAACGCCGAAGCAGCTCGACAAGCAACGCCTCTTTGGACGCGAAATGGTGGTACAAGCTGCCGGTCTGAATGCCGGCGGCGTTGGCGATGTCGTGCATCGAGGTACGCAATCCCGAAGTGGCGATCAACGACGCCGCGATCTCCAAGACTTCAGCGCGCCGGGTTCCATCGTCTGCCGCCCGTCGCGGCGTCACCGACGGACGCTCCACAACATCGACACGCCTACCGACTCCCGTTTGCCGAACGGCACAACCGAACTAACGTTTGGTTAACGCTAGCAGAGCCCAGACACCGACCCCTGGTATCGCTGTCATTGGGCGAGCAGATTGACCGCTCTGCCGAACACATTGGGCATTGCCTGAGCAGCCGGCACGATGCCGGAACGCACCGTTGCGTGCGAGCTCGCCTGCAGCAAGGCCGCGGTCAGCAATCGGTACCGCCGGGTCATCTGGCGCCACCGTCGGTCGTAGGCGCCTGGCTGGTCTGCCACAACGGAGTTCACCAGCAATTCCGCGGCGCCGAACGCCAAGCCAAGCCCCTCCCCGGTAAGGGCGTCGATGTAGCCCGCTGCGTCGCCGACGAGCATTACCCGTCCCGCCGTCCGACCCGAAACCCGTTGACGCAAAGGGCCGGCGGCGCGGTCCGGCTCGTGCGGCCGACCGCCGATCCGATCGCGCAGGGCTGGGAATTCTTCCAGGTGTGTGTCGAATCCACCGCGACGGGACTTCAGCAGCGCCACACCCACGCAGTCGTCGGCGATTGGCGTCACATACGCTTCGGCCCCGGCGGCCCAATGCACCTCGACATAGTCCGACCACGGCGCGATCTGCACATGCCGGCGGATGCCCCATCGGCGCGGACCCGCGCTCGGCCGCTCCAGGCCGAGGGACCGGCGGATGGGCGAGTGCAACCCGTCGGCGCCGGCGAGGTAGCGTGCCCGCCAGTTCCCTGCTCGAACAGACATTGCGTCCTGGCTTATCTCGCCCACCTCCCCATGGCAGATCCGCACGCCCGCGCTGGCGGCCGCGTCGAGAAGTGCACTGTGCAGCACCGTTCTGCGAACGCCGCGTCCCGAGCCGCGCCGGAAAGGGGCGTCGACGTGCCTGTTGCCGTCGCGGTAGCTGATTCCCCGCAATGGTCTGCCGTAGGGATGCACGCCGAGTCGTTCCAGGTGGCGCAGGGTATGCGGCATCAGCCCTTCGCCGCAGGCCTTGTCGATCGGTCCGCTGCGTCGCTCGACGACGACCACTTCCAGTCCGGCCTTGGCGCCGTAGACGGCGGTGGCCAGTCCGGCCGGGCCACCGCCGACGACGAGTAGGTCAATCACGTCAGGCTCGCCAGAGCAGCGTTTTCAACCTTGATCCGGGTTCTCAACAGAATTGCGTTGAGCACCGTGAACACCAGAGCTGTCAGCCATCCGGTGTGCACCAGCGGCAGCGCGATCCCTTCCGCGATCACAGCGACATAGTTCGGATGGGGCACAATGCGATACGGGCCACCGGTGATGCGATCCGCGCCGGGAATGACGATCACCCGGGTGTTCCACTGGTGGTTCAATGTGGTGATGCACCACCAGCGCAACACCTGAGCCGCAACCACAACCGCGAGCATCGGCCAGCCGAGTGATGGAATGAATGGGCGGTGCAGTGCGATTGGTTCGATCAGACACCCCGCCAGCAGGCCGGTGTGCAGCGCCACCGTCGCCGGGTAGTGCCCGGTGCCCAACTCGACGCCGCCGTGCAGCCGGCTCCAGGATCGGTTGAATTCGGCGACAACAACTTCGGCCAGCCGCTCCACGGCTACTGCGCCGATCAACAGTGCATACCAGGTCATGGCGAGGTCACCGCCACCGCAGCATGACGAGCTCCGAGCAAAAGCCGGGACCCATCGCAAGCATGACTCCTGGGCTGCCGGCGGGCGGCCGCTTGGCGATCGTGTCGCGCAATACGTGCAGCACCGACGACGACGAGAGGTTGCCGACCTCGCTCAGCGAGCGCCACGTCAGCTCGAGTGCGTCGTCGGGCAATCCGAGTGACTCAACGATCGACTCGATGACCTTCGGACCGCCCGGATGGCTGACCCATGCACCGACGTCAGCGATATCCAACCCGTGTGCGGCAAGGAACTCCGTGACGTCGTCGGCCAGGTACCGCTCGACAATGGCCGGCACGTCGGCGGAAAGGACGAGCCCGAATCCCGACGAGCCGATGTTCCAGCCCATGGTGCTCTGCGAGTCCGGGTATAGGTGACTGCGCGATCCCAGGATCTCCGGTCCGCCGGCGCGGATCTTTTTGGCGCGACGTCCGCCGACTGCGACCACCGCTGCGGCGCCATCGCCGAACAGCGCGGTGCCGACCAGGGTCGCCATCGATGGCCGGGCCGCAGGGAAGGTGAGCGAGCACAGCTCTACGGACAACAGGACCGCTACATCGTCCGGCGCACCGCGCAGGTAGTCGTTGAGCCGGCCCACCCCGGCTGCGCCCGCGACGCAACCAAGACCGAACATCGGCACACGGCGTACGTCCGGGCGCAGCCCCATGCGCGTCGCGATGCGAGCCTCCAGCGAGGGGACCGCCAGGCCGGTGACGGTTGTCGACATGATTACGTCGACGTCCGTTGGCTGCAATCCCGCCTCGTCGAGTGCGCCGGCCAGCGCCGCACACCCGAGTTCCACAGCCTTCTCGATGAAGACGTTGTTCGCGTCACCGAAGTCGGTTAGCGAGGCATACTCCTCGAGAGGCAATACCAGGTAGCGACTGTCAACCTTCGAACTCGCATGCAGTTTGTGCAGCGCCTCCCCGCAACCTTCGAAAGCCGGTAACGCTGCGAGTGACTCGGTGATCTCGTGCTGGGCATAGCGGTGTTCCGGCAACACCCCCTGGACACCCGCAATGATTCCGCCAGCCTTACGGGTGCGAAAGTTGCCGCCGCTCAAAGGTCCCCTCATGTTGCTCACCTTTCTTGAAATGCGTGGCTCGCCGGCACCGTTGCCGCGTCTGAAATCTGACCCTCGTTGATGCCGAAGCGTTCGTGCAGCCGGACCAGCGGCTTGGGCGCCCACCAACACCAAGTGCCCAACACGTGCATGAATGTCGGCACCAGCACCATGCGCACCAGCGTGGCGTCCACGACCACGGCCAGCGTCAGGCCGACTCCGAACATCCGCATGAACGACACATGTGCGGCGATCAGTGCGGCGAACGAGATCGACATCACCAGTGCTGCAGCCGTCACCACCCGGCCGGTCCGCGCTACGCCAAGGGCAACACTCTCGTCGTTGTCGGCGCGAGTTTGTCCTGACGTGAGCCAGAACTCACGGATCCGGGATACCACGAAGACCTCGTAATCCATCGAAAGACCGAAGGCGATGCAGAAAAGCAGAACCGGCATGTTGGCGACCAGGGTGCCGGTGGACATCGTTCCGAGACCGCCGAGATGGTGGTCCTGAAAGACCCACACCATTGCGCCGAACGCTGCGCTCAGGGAAAGAACATTGAGGACAAGGGCTTTCAATGGCAGCACCACGCTGCCGGTGAGCAAGAACAGCAGTACGAACGTGACCGCCGCGATCAGTCCCAGCACCAGCGGCAGGCGCGATGTAATGGCGTTGACGCTGTCCTGGTTGGTTTGCGCGGTGCCGCCGAGTTCGACCGTCCTGCCGCCGGGCGTGGCAACCTCGTGCAGGCGGCGCAGCTGGGTCCCGGATGCATCGGAGAAAAGCGGAGCCGTGCTCCGGACGGTGAGAAACGCACTGCCTTGGGCCTGACCGGTTGCCGCGGACGGCGGTCCGGCGAGGGAACCACCAGCGAATGTGCCCACCGGGGCGGAGACCGCCGACACGTCGGGCACGCGGGACAGATCCGCTGCATATCTTGCGATCTCGTCCGCTGATAGGCCGTCACTATCCGGGATGACGATGCTGACCGACGTTGCGGAGTCGCTGGCGAAGTCGCTGCGTAGCTGATCGCCGACCAGGTGAGCCGAGGCGGAGTTCGGCAGCACCCGATCATCGGGGAAGCCCCACCGCACCCCGAGGAAAGGCGTACCCAACAGCAACAGCAACGCAACCACGGCCAGCCCGATAGGAACCGCACGGCGGATGACGAACTTCGTTGAGCGGTACCAGAACTCCTGCTCGACGGGGGGCTGGGCCGGCGCCGGCCGGTTGCGCATGCGGCGTACGAGCCGGCGTACATCCAATGCGTTCAGTCGGTCGCCGAGTAGCACGATGGCCGCGGGCGTGATCACTACCGCCGCGATCGCGGTGAACGCGACGGTAGCGATTCCGGCGTAGCCGAAGGACTTCAGAAAGTGCATGGGGAACAGGATCATTGCGGCCATCGACAGCGCGACCGTGGTGGCCGAGAACAACACCGTGCGGCCCGCGGTGGCCATGGTGCGCAACAGCGCCTCGTCACGGCTCGCGCCGCCCGCCATTTCATCTCGGAACCGGCTGACGATGAGCAGTGTGTAGTCGATCGCTAAAGCCAGGCCCAATGCGGTGCTGAGGTTCAGCGCAAAGATCGATACGTCGGTGGTGGACGCGATCAGTCGCAACACCGCCATCGAGCCGAGGATCGACATTGCGCCGATAGCGATCGGCAACGCGGCTGTGAGCAACCCGCCGAAGACCCATACCAGCACGATGAAGCTCAATGGAATGGCGATGGCCTCCATGGTCAACACGTCGCGCTGGGCTTGCTCGGTGACCTGCACATTGACCATCGCGACTCCGCCGGAGCGCACGGAGACTCCGTTGCGGTCACGGGCGAACTGCTGCGACAGCGCGTCGGCGTACTTCTGCGCGTCGGTATCCGCGCCACTGATACCGGCGACGATGAGCCCGGACTTGCCGTCCTTACTGACCAGCGACGCGGCGGCGGGCGGCGGCGCGGTCCATGCCGAGGTCACGCTCGTCACATGCGCTGCCCGGCCCAGCTGGTCGGCGATCTCGGTGCCGACGGCGCGGGCCGCCGGGCTTGTGACACCGTCCGGCGCGGACACGACGAACAGCAGCTGCACGTCGCCTTGGCCGAACTTGTCGGTCAGAATCTTTGTCGCCCTGGCTGATTGCGAAGTGGGGTCGCCGAAGCCGCCGGCTGACAGGCTCTGGGCGACCGGGATCCCGAAGACCCCGGCGGCCACCATCAGCAGGGCCGAGGTGGCGATGGTCCGTCTCGGCGCGGTGATGGCCAGATACGCGATGCGTTGCAATACGCCGCCGTGATACCGCCGAATGCTGACCGTCATAAGGACCACCTGCCCTCGAAAGATCTCAATCTCAACAATCGGTGACTATTGTCAACAATCGGTGACTTGAACATACGCGAGCCTGCGCGCTGAAGTCAACAGCGGCTGACATAGAATCTTGAGATGGCTACCAAAAGGCCTCGTGACGCCGCACAGACGCGCGCCGATATTCTGGCGGCGGCGCGACGCCGGTTTGCGACGGAGGGATTTGAACGCACCACCCTGCGCGCTATCGCGGCGGACGTCGGGGTGGATGCGGCCCTGGTGATCCGTTACTACGGTAGCAAGCAGGACTTGTTCGCGACGGCAACGGAATTCGTCATTGAGCTGCCAGATCTATCGGCGGCGGCCCCCGACCACATCGCGGACATGCTGTTGCCGCGATATTTCGCTGTGTGGGAGGACGACCACTCGTTCCTTGCTCTGTTGCGTGCGGCAATGACCAGCCGGGTTGCGGCGGACACCCTGAACGAGACGTTGGCTACGCATGTGGCACCGAGCCTGGCGGCCGCGATCTCAGACAATCACCAACAGCGGATCGCGTTGACGGATGCGTTCGTAATCGGGCTCGCTGCGACCAGGTCCGTCATCGGCAATCTGCCTGTGGGCAGTCTCAGTCGCGAAGAACTCAGCCGCTGGGCGGCCCCGGTCTTTCGACAGCTGCTGGTTGGACCCGCGCCGTCGTAACCTCGCGTTTTGCCGGAAATCAACTCCTGCTGGCATAGAGTTTCCCTCGTGACTGCGACGCGGCCTCGCAACGCCACCCAAACGCGTGCTGACATCCTGTCGGCCGCGCGGCGCCGCTTTGGTGCGGAAGGCTACGAACGTACGACCTTGCGGGCCGTCGCTGCCGACGTCGGTGTGGATGCCGCCCTGGTGATCCGCTACTTCGGTTCTAAGCAGGACCTGTTCGCGGAAGCAGCTGATTTTTCGATCGAATTGCCGGACATGTCCGGTGTCGATCCCGACGAGGTGGCCGGCATCTTGCTGCCGCGGTTCTTCGCGGTGTGGGAAGAGGACGAGACGTTCCTGGCGCTGTTACGGGCGGCGATGACTAGCCCGGTTGCGGCCGACACGCTGCGAAAGGTGTTTGCACAGCAGGTCGCGCCCAAGTTGGTCACTGCCACCCCGGACAATCCCGTCCAGCGGATCGGGCTGATGGGTGCGTTCGTGATTGGCCTCGCGACCACGAGATACGTCTTGAAGAATCCGCCAATCGCCAACCTCGGCCGCGATGAACTGACCCGCTGGGCGGCGCCGGTCATTCGCCAACTACTGGTTGGGCCGGCACCGGATCCTCAGGATTGCTGACAGCGTGCACACAGGCCCCAGAAGGTGACTTCGGCTTCGCGGACGGAAAACCCCTGATCGCTGTCCGGGGTTAGGCAGGGGGCCTGACCGACGACGCAGTCGACGTCGCGCACCTCACCGCACGACTCGCAGACCAGATGGTGATGGTTGTCGCCGGTTCGCCGCTCGTAAAGCGCCGCCGAGCCCGCCGGCTCGAACCTGCGGATCAAACCGGCGCGGGCAAGGTCATTGAGCACCATGTAGACCGCTTGCGGTGAGGTACCCGGAAGGTCGTCGCTGATGAGCGCGAATACCTGCTCGGCGGACGAATGCGGCACAGACTCCAAGGCCCGCAGGACGGCGACTCGGCCCGACGTCGCGCGCAGCGCCGCGGAACGCAGCTCCTGCTTGAACTGCGCAACTTCCGTCGTAGCCATGCACTGAGCTTAGCATGACCTAACAATAAAAATGTGTTGCTCGTATATTTGACTAGATCAAAATAAAGGCTAGAGTGGCTGGTGTAGACCACGCAAACAACATCGAGGAGGAATGATGACCACCATCAACCATGCGTTTCCGAACACCGAGTTCGTTGCCTCGCCGGCTCTGACGGCCGACCTGCAGGCCGTGCTGGTCGACCTGCTGGAGTTGCAGAACCAGGCCAAGCAAGCGCACTGGAACCTGGTCGGACCGCACTTCCGCTCGATCCACCTGGAACTCGACGACGTCGTCGATACGGCGCGCGAGAATGCGGACACGATCGCCGAGCGCATGCGCGCCTTGGAGGTGGTGCCAGACGGACGCACCCGCACCGTCGTGGACACCACCACGCTCGAAGCGTTCCCGGCCGGGGAGATCAGTGTTGATCGCGCCGTCGCCGTGATCGCTGAGCGAATTCTCAATGCTGTCAACGTCATTCGCGCCGTGCACGACGAGGTGGACGAGCAGGACCCGACCAGCGCCGACCTGCTGCACGCTATCCTCGAAGGACTGGAGAAGCAGCGGTGGATGCTGGCAGCCCAGCTGCGTCACATCTCGAACTGACTTCTCAAACTGACCGGCTCAGCTGGTGACCGTCATTTGGTCGTCGCTGGTGTCCCAGGATCGGACGAAGAGGCCAATCGGAATTTGCTCGTCCCCGCCGTCTTCGCTGCCGCTGTCGTTGAGGTGCACGACGCCGGCGGCCGTGTCGACACCGGTCACCACCACGGCGTGATTGGCCTCGGGTTCGCCGTCTGAGGTTTTGTCCTCGACGGGCTCGCGCCAGATGAGTTCGGCGTTGAGGCCGACGATCATCTTGCGGCCCTGAGCGAGATCTTGCTCGAGTGCCTTCACGCCGGTAGGGACGCCGGTCTTTTTGGCGCTGCCCTTATCCGTGCTGACGGCCTGGATACCATAGTGCGCCAACAGCGCCGGTTCATCGTCGAAGGACGTGCCGCTGCCGGCCCTGCGTTTCCCGGGCTTGGCGTAGATCGGCCCATGGTGGGACGGGCTGGGCGTCGATTGGGCCAGCTTGACGATCGCGTGCTCGGATGGCGCGTCACCGCTCAGCTCACCGACCACGTCGGCGATCGCCATTTCCACGCAGTCATCGTCGTACTCCTGGTAGTGCCAGAACGGGGCGGCCGCCGCGGGGTCGCCGTACAGCGTGCCCGCGCCACTTGGCGGGTCGGGCGTGCCGGGAGCCGCTTGAGCTGTGCCCATCGCGAGCAGGAGCGCGGTGGCCAGCACTGCGGCCGTCGAACCGACGGCGGCAGCGCGTGCCGCAATGCTGCTCTTCATGCTGCGTCCTTTCCGTCTCTACGAATTCTCGAAATCCCCTCGCCATTCGTTACACATCGATCGCTGGCGGACGCCACGCGAACTTTACAAAATTTCGCCTGACTGTCACGCTGACTTCGTGACGTCAGCCCCGTTACTGGCGCGGCTCAGGGAGGGCACTATGCGCGTTTCAGTCGACCTCGCCAAGTGCACTGGACACGGTATCTGCGAGTCGATCGCCGAGGACGTATTCGAAGTCCAAGACGACGGCAGCGTCCTCATCTACAACGACGAGCGGCCCGAGTCGGACCGGGACCGCATGCAAAAGGCGGTCATTCAGTGCCCGGCGGCTGCCCTCCGCCTAGAGGGCTGACTCCGACTCCCGCCGCCGAGGTTGAGAATCAGTCGCCCCACCGGCCACGCGATGCCGCGAGTTCCAGCAGGGTGATGCCGTCGGTTTTCCGTTCGCGCAGCACTTCTGCGGGCAGCGAATACGGCGGCGCCGCCTCAGCGCTGCGCTGGCCGTGGGCCACAATTGCGTCCATCAGCGAACTCGTCATGCTGAGCCGCGGATAGCGGGCGTGGATCGCCACGGCGGTCTGCTCATCGATGAACTCGACGTCGAGGCCGAAATCCATGCCGATGCCCAGGCGCGTCAGGTAGCAGAGTGGTCCGCGCCGCTCGGCAATGCCTGAGGAGGTGTGCAGGGCAATCGCCTCCCATACACCGTCGACCACCGCGCCCTCGCAGCCGTGGTCGGTCAGCAGGGTGGCCGCCAGGTCGGCGCCCTCGACTTCAAACCGTGCCTTGCCGGACGCCGCAGTGCCGACGCCGAGATCGTGCATGACGCAGGCCAAAAACAATGTCTCGCTGTCGTAATCGGCGCCAGGCCGCAGCCCGTCGCGTGCGGCGAGCAGGTCGCCGAAGAGGTAGCTGCGCACGCTGTGGTTGAACACCGCTGGGGACTCGGTGGACCGGGCCACCCGGATCGCGGCCTGCGCGACGTCGGTATCGATGAGATGCGGGAGCATGGTGCCGACGTTAGGGCCACGACCGCGATCGCGGGAGTGGCCGGAACGCCATGTTCCCCACGATTTAGGACATGACGCTCGACGGCCACGGAACCCACCGTGCCTATACTTCGGATCGACCGACGATAATGACATTCTCCGCTTTCGAGAAGCCGTTTCTAATCCGTTTCCCAAGGAGTCGACGATGAGCGCTGACCACTCGTGCGACGGCAAGGTGGCTCTGGTCACCGGAAGCAGCCGGGGCCTGGGTAAGGCGATCGCCGTTCGGCTCGCGGCGCAGGGCGCAACCGTGGCGCTGACGGCGCGCACCATGGAGCCGGACCCCAAATACCATGGCTCGCTGGGCGAGACGCTCGACGAGATCGTGGCCGCCGGTGGTCGCGCCATTGCGGTCCAGGCGGATCTGTCCCAGGCCGAGGAACGGGAGCGGCTATTCGGTGAGGTGGTGAGTGCCGTCGGCGCCCCTGACATCCTGGTCAACAATGCCGCGGTGACATTCCTGCGGCCCCTGGACGAGTTCCCCGAGCGGCGGGTCCGGCTGATGATGGAGATGCACGTGCTGGGGCCGTTGCATCTGAGTCAGTTGGCGATTCCCGCAATGCGCGACCGCGGTCGTGGCTGGATCCTGAACGTGACCTCGGTGGGCGGCGACCTGCCGCCCGGGCCGCCGTTCTCGGAGTTCGACCGGACCGCGGGCTTCGGCATCTACGGGACGGTCAAGGCGGCGCTCAATCGGCTCACGAAAAGCCTTGCCGCCGAACTCTACAACGACGGCATCGCCGTCAACGCCGCCGCTCCGTCCAATCCGGTGGCGACCCCCGGAGCGGGCACGCTCGAGCTGGCCAAGACCGACACCGAGGACATCGAACTGATCACCGAGACGGCGCTGCGGTTGTGCACCGGCGATCCGAAGACCATGACCGGGCACGTCGCGCACACCCAGACCTTCCTAGCCGAAGTCGGCTGGTCCAAGCCCACCGACTGACTGGTCCTGAATGGTTGACATCGACCTCGACGAGCTGCGGCGGCGCCTGGCCGCGGCCGAGATCGCCGACGTCGCACCCCTTGCGGGCGGTGCATCCAGCCTCACCTTCCGTGGTGCCCGGTTTGGGCGGCAGGTGGTGATCAAGGTTGCGCCACCGGGCGTCGAACCGGTCGCGCACCGCGACGTTCTGCGCCAGGCCCTCATCATCAAAGCACTAGCCGCGACACGTGTCCCGGTCCCCGAGGTGCTTTGGGAGGACCCGGGAACTCCGCCGCAGTCCCCACCGCTGTTCGTGATGTCGCATGTCGAAGGCGACTGTGTGGAGCCGCTTTTCGACGGTTGTCCACCGAGCCCCGACCTGCCAGAGCGCTACCGCAGCGCGGCCCGGATCATGGCCGCCTTGCACATTGTGTCGCCTATCGACCTGGAGGTGGGCGGCGAGTCAATACTGGACCCGGTTGCGGAGGTGCACCGCTGGTGCCACACCTTGCAGACCGTCGATGCGGCACTGGCACCCGACTGGCAGGGTGTGCGCGATGCGCTGCTGCAGTGCGCGCCGCGTGCCATGCGGCCGAGCGTGGTGCATGGTGACTTTCGGCTGGGCAACGTGTTGGCTGTGGGCGCCCGCGTCAACGCCGTGATCGATTGGGAGATCTGGTCGATCGGTGATCCACGCATCGATGCGGGCTGGTTCTTGATCAATTGCGACCCGGAGACCTACCAGCGCGTTCCGGCCTCCGCGGGTATGGCACCGCCTACCGCCGAGCTCGCCGATATCTACCGACGCGAGCTGGGGGAGGAGATTGCCGATCTGCCCTGGTTCACCGCGCTGGCCTGTTTCAAGTCGGCGGCGACGTGGTCGCTGATCGTCAAGCACAACCGCCGAAGGCGTTCTCCGCGAGCCGACTTAGAGGCCATGGCAAGCGCCCTACCGGGACTGCTGGGGAGGGCCCGGTCCATGCTGCAGGGCGTGGGCTAGCCGCGCGGGATGCCCGCCAGCCGATCGGCGAACTTGGCCTCGGCTGCCTGGCGCAGCCGCAGCAGGTGTTCGGAGGGAAACAGATCGGGCGCGGCGGCGCGGTTTTTGAGCAACAGCCGGGCCAGCGTCACCTTGTGGACTTCGGTTGGGCCGTCGGCGAGGCCGAGCACGAACGACTCAACCATGTACTGCACGAAGGGCATTTCGTGGGTGGTGCCCAGCGATCCGTGTAACTGAAGCGCCCGCGCGGACACGTCGTGCAGGACCTTCTGCATCATCGCCTTTACCGCCGAGATGTCGGCCCGCACCGCTTTGTAGTCATTGAATTGATCTATCTTCCAGGCGGTTTGAAGAGTCAGCAGCCGGAAGGCCTCGATCTCCATCCAGGAATCGGCGACCATCTCCTGGACGAGTTGCTTATTGGCCAGCACCTCGCCCTGGGTGTAACGCGACACCGCCCGCTCGCAGATCATGTCGAAGATCCGGCGGACCAACCCCACCGTTCGCATGGCGTGGTGAATGCGCCCGCCCCCCAGACGGGTTTGAGCAACCACGAAGGCGCCACCGCGCGGGCCCAGCATGTGATCATTGGGCACCCGCACGTTTTCGTAACGGACGTATCCTTCACGCCCGCCGCCGCCCGCGGGCTGATAGCCCAGCCCGACGTCGCGCAGCACGTTGATGCCCGGGGTGTCGCCGGGTACGACGAACATCGAATAGCGCTCGTACGGGGGTGCCTCCGGGTCGGTCATCGCCATCACGATGATGAACGACGCCATCGACGCAAATGAGGAGAACCACTTCTCGCCGTTGATGATCCAATCGTCACCGTCGGCGACGGCGGTGGTGGTGAACACCTTCGGGTCGGCGCCGCCCTGCGGCTCGGTCATCGAGAAGCAGGAGATGATCCGGTTGTCCAGCAGCGGTTCGAGGTAGCGCGCTTTGAGCTCGGGTGTGCCGTAGTGCGCGAGAATCTCGCTGTTGCCGGAATCGGGTGCCTGCGAGCCGAAGACGATTGGCGCGCATTCCGAGCGGCCTAAGATCTCGTTGAGCAGCGCCAGCTTTACCTGGCCGAAGCCCGGTCCGCCGAGATGCGCCCCTAGGTGGGTGGCCCACAGCCCACGCTGCTTGACGATCTGCTGCAGCGGCGGGATCAGCGCCTGGCGCACGGGATCGTTGAGATCGTGGGATTCCTTGACGATCAGGTCGATCGGCTCGCACTCGGTGCGTACGAAATTTTCCACCCATTCGAGTTGCTGCGCCCACTCCGGATCGGTGGTGAAGTCCCACGACATTCGCTGTCCCTCTCGATAGATCTGTCAGTGCGAGCTGCGTTGCGCTACCACGCCGGCGCTTTCGAGTTCGGCGACGGTGTCCCCGTCGAACCCCAACTCGCTCAGCAGCGCGCGTGTGTGGTCGCCGGGCAGCGACGGCGGTGACGGCGCTTCGGGCCGGGTGCGTGAAAACCGGGGAGCCGGCGCGGGCGAAGTGATGCCGTCGATGTCGATGAACGTTTCCCGCGCGACATGGTGCGGGTGCCGTGGCGCCTCGGCCAACGAAAGCACCGGTGTGGCGCAGCATCCCGGTGAATCCAGGATCTCTTCCCACTCGGCGCGGGTTTTCCCGGCGAAGCGCGCCGCCAGTATTCTGCGGTGCTCGGCCCATGCCGATGGCTTGTCGTCGTCGTGCGGGACGCCGACGCCGAGGCGATCGCAGAGTTCCGTGTAGAACTTGGGCTCCATCGCGCCAACGGCGACGTGGCGCCCGTCGGCCGTGGCGTAGACGCCGTAGAAGTGGGCGGCGCCGTCGAGCAGGTTGTCCTCGCGACGATCACGCCACGTACCGGCTGGAACCATGCCGAAGTATGGCGCCAGCAAGGTCGCCACGCCGTCGACCATTGCGACGTCGACGACCTGGCCCGCGCCGGATTCGCGAGCCTCGAGGATCGCGCTGAGCAACCCGACCGCGAGCAGCATGCCGCCGCCGCCGTAGTCGCCGACCAGATTCAACGGCGGCACCGGGAATTCGGCCGTACCTATGGCGTGCAGCGCACCGGTCAACGCGAGGTAATTGATGTCATGACCGGCGTGGCCGGCCAGCGGTCCATCCTGCCCGTAGCCGGTCATGCGGGCATACACCAGAAGAGGATTGAGCTCGCGCAAGTCATCTGGACCGATGCCCAGCCGCTCCGCCACACCGGGCCGGTACACGTCGACGAAGGCGTCGGCGTCGGCGGCCAACCGGTGCACGAGGTCCCTGCCCCGAGGATCCTTGACGTCGGCGGCCAGCGACCGTTGGCTGCGTCGCACCGAGTAGTCGATGGGCGGCGGACCACCAGCACCCGCGACGGGATCAACGCGGATGACGTCGGCGCCCAAGTCCCCCAGCAGCATTCCGCAGAAGGGAGCCGGCCCCAGTCCGCCCATCATGACGATGCGCACCCCGTTCAACGGGCCGGTCATGAAGACCACTTCTTCCGGCGTGCGGCAGCCTCGTCGGTCGCGTGCGTGATCACCTGATTGCGGTTCTCGAGTTCCAGCGCCGCAGGCAGGTTCGCTGCGTCGGTGTTGACCTGCAGCGCGCGCTTGGTCAGTTCCACTCCCAGGGGAGCGAGGTTTGCGATTAGTGCGGCCAGCTCTGTAGCTCGCTCGCTCAATCGATCGGGCTCGACGAGCTCGCTGACCAGGCCGCGCCGATCGGCTTCGGTGGCCGATACCGTTCGGCCGGTGAGCATCCAGTCGGCGGCAACGCTGGTGCCCACGATCCGCGGCAGGTGGTAGCTCATGCCCATCTCGGCGCCCGACAGGCCGAGCAGAATGGCGGCATTGCCGAAGGATGCCGCCGCCGAACAGATCCGGATGTCGGCCGCCAGGCACAACGCGAAGCCCGCCCCGACACACGGGCCGTTGACCGCAGCGATGACGGGCTGCGGCAACGCGCGGACGGCTTGCGCGAGCGCGGCCATTCTTTCCTGGAATCGCATCCGGTCCAGCGCCGGCGCGCTGGCATCCGGCACGTCAGCTCCGAAGTCGCGCATGTCGATCCCGGCGCAGAATCCGCGCCCCGCGCCGGTGAGGACGACGGCGCGCACCGACCGGTCGGTCGTGAAATCAGCTAGCGCATCGGTCAATTCGGTCTGCATCGTCGCGTTGATGGCGTTGAGCAGCTCGGGGCGGTTCAGGCGCACGACGACAATGCCCTCACTCGGCCGCTCGAGGATCAGCGTGCTCGGCACGGTCACGCTCGCTCGATGATGGTCGCCGTTCCCATGCCGCCGCCGGTGCACATGGTCACCAGTCCCGTTGTCAGGTCGCGGCGCTCGAGCTCATCCAGAACAGTGCCGATGAGCATGGCGCCGGTGGCGCCGATCGGGTGGCCGAGAGCGATCGCCCCGCCGTTGACGTTGACCCGGTCCGGGTCGAGGTCGAGATCACGGATCGTCTTGAGGGGGACCGCGGCGAAGGCTTCGTTGATCTCCCACAAATCGATGTCGGCGACGGTCATGCCGGCGCGCCCCAAGCAGAGCTGTGCCGCAGGTCCGGGTGCGGTGAGCATGATGATCGGTTCGCTGCCAATCGCCGCGGTGGCGCGGATCTGGGCGCGCGGTCGCACGCCGTGGGTGCTTATCCAGCGCGCGGAGGCGACCGCTACGGCGGCGGCGCCGTCGACGATCCCGGACGAGTTGCCGGCATGGTGCACGTGGTCGATGTGATCGATGCCCGGGTAGCGATCGAGGCAGATCTCGTCGAACGTTCGATACTCACCGTCGATCCGCGTCGCGCCCATCGCCGCGAACGCAGGCTTCAGGCGCGCCAGCGACTCGGCGGAGGTTCCGGGACGCGGGTGCTCGTCGCGTGCCACCGCCGAACCGTCCGGTGTGATCACCTCGATCAGTGATCGGTCGAACCGGCGTTCCTCGATGGCGGTGGCGGCCCGGCTCTGGCTCTGCGCCGCGTAGGTGTCCACCATCTCGCGGGTGAAGCCCTCGAGCGTGGCGATGAGATCGGCCGAAATGCCCTGCGGCACTGTGGGGTAACGCAGCCGGAATTCGGCGTTGTTGCCGTCGATCGTCGGAACCCCGGCCGTCACACCCCAGCGGGACATCGATTCGACTCCACCGGCGATCACCAGATCCTCGCCCCCGGCGGCGACCGCGGACGCCGCAACGGTGACGGCCTGCTGGCCGGACCCACAGAAGCGGTTCAGTGTCATCCCCGGAACCGTCTCGGGCCAGCCGGCCAACAGCACCGCCAGACGGGCGATGTCGTCGCCGTGGTCACCGGACAGGATGCCGTTGCCGGCGATCACGTCATCAACCTCGGCGGGGTCGAAGCCGGTGCGCTCGGCCAGGGCGGTGAGGCAGCCCGCGAACAAGCTCTGCGGGTGAACACCGTGTAGTGCGCCGTCGGGGCGCCCGCGGCCGCGCGGTGTGCGTACGGCGTCCAGGATCCAGGAGTCGGTCACACCGTGACCAGGCGGGAGAGGTTGCCGCCCATGATCTTGGCCTGGTCTTCCAGCGGCAGGTGGCCAAGCGCGTCGGCGAAATGCGTCGGCTGCGCGAGGCCCTCGGGGTGCGGGAAGTCCGAACCGAACAGCACCCGCTCAACGCCGACCAGGTCGATCAGCTCGCTGACGCCCTCCTCATAGAACGGGCTGAGGTGGATGCGGTTCTTGATCTCCTCGATCGGGTTGCCGGCGAAGGCCTCCGGCGCCTTCTTGTAGACATCGGCGAGGCTGTCCAGCAGCGGGAACAGCCAACGTGCACCGCTTTCGATCACAGAAACCTTCAGTGCGGGGAAGCGGAACAGGGCGCCGTGGATGACCCATGAGGCGACCGCGTCCTGGACCGGACGCCACTGCGCGTACATGCCGAAAGCGTCCGTCTTCATGGGCAGCATCTCTTTGCCGTCGCCGTTCCACTCGCCGTTGTAGCGGGCGTATCCGCTGTCCGAGGTGTGCATGGCGACCAGCACGTCGTGCTCGACGCAGCGCTGCCAGAAAGGGTCGAACTCGGGCAGCGCGAACGACCGCGGGCCACCGTAGCCGGGCACGGGTGCCGGCCGGATCAGGACCGCGCGGGCACCGCGGGCCACCACCCAGTCGAGTTCTTCGATCGCCTTCTCCACGATCGGCAGGCTCACGACCGGCACCGTGAAGATGCGGTTCTTGTAGTTGAAGCCCCAGACCTCGTGGAGCCACTGGTTCAGCGCGTGTACCACAACATGGATCAGCGCCGGATCGTCGCGCATGCGCTCCTCGATCAGGCTGGCCAGCGTTGGAAACATCAGGGAGCGGTCCACCCCGAGCTCGTTCATCAGCTCCAGCCGCGGTGCGGGCTCACGAAACGCCGGAAGGGCCCGCATCGGCTCGCCGAAGATCTCGCGGCGGCTCTTGCCGTCCGGGTTGCCGTACTTGAAATAGTCCTCCATCGCTCCTGGCCGGGCGACGACGTCGAAGGTCGGGTTGGGGATGTAGTCGCTGATCTGGCCGCGGATCGCGATCTTGGTGCGGCCGTTGACCTGCACGTACTGGATCGCGCCTTTGTACTGCTTGGGCAGGAACTGCGTCAGCGAGTCCTGAGTCTCGTACAAGTGGTTGTCCGCGTCGAACAACGGATACGGCAACCTCGGCGTCGGGGTGGTGGACATGCCCCCGATAGTAATGCGTCTCTCGGCCTAGGAGAATAATCTTCTCCGAAATGGCAAAGCCCTTCTCAGCCGCGGCCGATTCCGTCATCCACCAAACCAAGAAGTCGATTCGCCGTGTATCGGGCCGGGTTCTTGCTGACTCGGAAGTCGAACGTGTGTTCTAATGAACTCCCAATGCGCGCCCGCTCAATGCGGGCAATGTTTCAGGAGGAGATCGCCGCAACGATGACTGTAGACACTCTGGCGCCCGACGCGCCCACCGCTGAGGCTTCCGCAGGGGAGGAGCCTAAGAAGGCCCCGGCCAATAAGGTGGCCGGCAAAAAGACCAAGACTCTCGAGCTGACCCTTACTGTCACCGGTACCGCCGACGGCGAATGGCGCGCGGAGCTCAAGCAGGGCACCACCTACCTGGCCCGCAACCTCGCGGTCGCGGCCGCCGCCGTCTCCCGGGCGGCCAAGGAACTGCATGAGGACCTCTCCACCCCGATCAACGAGGTCATCGAAGAGGCGCGCTCCCAGCATGCCGCCAGGGTCGCCGCCCTCGAAGCCGAACTTGAAGCCGCCCGCAAGGCTCTCGCCGACCTGGACTGAGATCCCTGAACCAAACCGTGTAGGAGCCAGTTGACGCGGTCGGTTCAGGAGTCGAGGTTGGTGCTGCTGGTGAGCTGCTCCCATTTCGCGATCTCGCTCGCGCGGCCGTCGGCGACATAGCGATAGAGCGCCAGCGCGTCCGGCCCCAGGAGCAGGAATGCCGGGGGCTCACTCGCTTCGACGGCAGCGATGATCGCGGCTCCCGCCTTGGCGGGATCGCCGGCCTGGTTGCCGTGCATGGTGTCGTTCTCCTTGCGGCGTTTGCCGGCGGTTTCGGCATAGTCATCGATGACCGTCGCCGATTCGACGAGCGAGCGTCCGGCGAAGTCGGTGCGGAATGCGCCGGGCTCAACGATTGTCACGGAGATGCCCAGCGGGGCGAGCTCGCCGCGAAGTGCCCCAGTTATCCCTTCCATGGCGGCTTTGGCCGCGGCGTAGTAGCCCGACCCGACCGGCGTCACGGTGGCCCCGATCGAGGAGATGTTCACGATCGCCCCGCTGCGGCGTGCTCGCATTCCGGGCAGGACGGCCTTGATCATCGCGACGGTGCCGAAGAAGTGCGTCTCGAAAAGGGCACGGACCTCGGCGTCGTCCCCTTCTTCGATGGCGGCGCGGTAGCCGTAGCCGGCATTGTTGACCAGTACATCGATGCCGCCGCCGAACCGCTCTTGAGCCTGCTGCACAGCCGAGCTGACCTGCTCGGGCTTGGTGACGTCAAGCGCGGCGGCGAGCACGCGCTCGGGCGCGGCGTCGGCCAGATCGGCGACCTTCTTGACGTCGCGTGCGGTGACGACGGCGTTATGGCCGCTGCCGATCACGGCTTCGGCGAGCGCGCGGCCGAGCCCGGTCGAGCAGCCGGTGATGAACCAGGTGGACATAGGAGTCTCCTTGTTTTCGGCGTTCGGCACCAAAATTCAGCCCGCATTCCATTGCCGTTGCACTTCCCGCTCTGCGGCGGTCGGAATCAGACCCGAGGGCGCGAACAATTTGGACGGCACCGTGTCGTCCTCGGTCAATGGCCTGCCGCCACCGCGAGCCGCTCTGAGCGCGGCGACAATTCCGGCGACCACCACGATGACGACAACCGACGCAAAGAGAATGGACAAGGTGCCTTGGATGAAGGTGTTCCTGATGACGTCATTGAGCTGATGCGCGTTCTTGGCCGAACCGAACGCCGTCTTACCCGCGGTCTTCGCCGCTGAATATTGAAAATGCTGCGACCAGTAGCCGATGCTTGGATTCGCGGAGAAGATTTTCTGCCAGGACGCGGTCAGCGTGACCGCCAGATCCCACAGCAGCGGAACACCGGGAATCCAGGCCCACTTCAGTAGGCCCTTCTTGATCACGACCACCGTGATCACGGTCAGCGCAATTGCCGCGAGCAGCTGGTTGGCAATACCGAACAGTGGGAACAGCGTGTTGATGCCACCCAGAGGGTCGGTCACGCCCATCAGCAGGATGCCGCCCCACGCCGCGACCACAGCCAGGCTGCAGATCCAGACGCCGGGGCGCCAGCTCGGGTTCCGCAGCTTGGCCAGTGGGCCACCCAGATTGCCCAACGCGTCGGAGAGCATGAAACGCGCGACCCGGGTGCCCGCATCGACGGCGGTCAGGATGAAGAGCGCCTCAAACATGATCGCGAAGTGGTACCAGAACGCCTTGAGACCGGCGCCGCCGAATACTTTCTGCAGTACTTCAGACATGCCGAACGCCAGCGTCGGCGCGCCACCGGTGCGCGACACGATCGATTTTTCGCCCACGCTGGCCGCGGCTTGAGTGAGCTGGTCTGCGGTCGCCGGTGCTCCCGCCAGGCCGAGCCCATTGACGTATTTCGCGGCGCTGGCCGC
>Ga0302196_10001112_pt1 | contig 25642 bp, 26 predicted proteins | sample II_Bog_N1_3_FD_198794 | JGI IMG/M metagenome (GOLD analysis project Ga0302196, IMG submission 198794) | Peat permafrost microbial communities from Stordalen Mire near Abisko, Sweden - II_Bog_N1_3 | ecosystem: Environmental > Terrestrial > Soil > Wetlands > Peat | place: Sweden: Abisko...
CAAATCCGTGGAGTTGTTGCGTCGTTTGCGTGACGCCGGATACTTCGTCTCGCCGGTACTGACCCCCGACGCCACTCGTTTCGTAGGCGCGGTGACTTTCTCCGCCCTGGCCAGTGAGCCCGCGCGCTTCTCGCTCTACGGTGATCCGACGACACCGATTCCCCACACGTATTTGGGCCAACACGCCGATCTGATCATCGTCGCACCGGCGACCGCCCACCTCATCGCGCGCTACGCCATGGGACTGGGTGACGACCTCTTGAGCGCGACATTGCTCGCCTCGCGCGCTCCGGTCCTGTTGTGTCCCGCAATGCACACCGAGATGTGGGAACAGCCCTCGGTGCAAGAGAACCTGGCGACGCTGCGTCGCCGCGGTGTCATGGTGCTCGAGCCCGCGGTCGGTCACCTGGCGGGCGGCGACGAGGGATCGGGACGTCTCCCTGAGCCCGAGGACATTTTTGCGCTGGCCCAGCGCATTCTCGAGGGCTATCACGGTATCTTGAGCGGTCGACGGTTGTTGATCAGCGCCGGCGGCACCAGCGAGGCAATCGACCCAGTGCGGGTGATGACCAACCGCTCGACCGGCCACCAGGGCCACGCCCTGGCCGAAGTCGCCGCACGCCTCGGCGCGCAGGTGACCCTCGTGACCTCGGCCACGCGCGAAGTGGCCCTTGACGTGCGAGGACGGATCGACGTGATCGTCTTCGAGAGCGCCGCTCAACTGGCGACGGTCATGTTCGATAAGTTCGCGCACCACGACGTGGCCATCATGGCCGCGGCCGTGGCCGACTTCACGTTCGAGGCCGCGCCCGACAAGATCAAGAAGGAGGGGGGCCTACCGGTTCTCGCTCCGATCGCGACCCAGGACATCGTCACCGAGCTGGTGGCGCGGCGCCGTGTGGACCAGTTGGTGGTGGCCTTCGCGGCCGAGACCCGTGACCTCGAAGCGCAGGCGAGTGCCAAATTGCGCACCAAGGGCGTGGATCTCGTGGTGGCTAATGACGTCGCGGCGCCCGGTGCCGGTTTCGGCCATCGCACTAATGAGGTATTGCTGCTGGGTCGCGACGGCAGCGTCGAGAAGCTGTCACAGCGCTCGAAAGAAGCCATTTCTGAGGAGATCTTGATTAAGGTTGCCTCATTGTTATCCCAAGGAGTTTCATGACTGACCGCACCCTCTTCACCTCAGAATCGGTGACCGAAGGACATCCCGACAAGATCGCCGACCAGGTGTCCGACGGCGTCCTCGACGCCATCTTGGCCCAGGACCCCGACGCGCGCGTCGCCTGCGAGACCCTGCTGACCACGGGTCTGTGCGTCGTGGCGGGAGAGATCACCACCTCTGCCGTGGTGGACATCACGACGGTGGCGCGCCAGACGATCTTGGACATCGGCTACGACGACGGCGCCAAGGGCCTGGATGGGGCGACGTGCGCAGTGCTGGTTTCGTTGGGTAAGCAGAGCCCCGACATCGCCGGCGGTGTCGACGTGAGTCACGAACACCGTTCGGGCTCGGGCGGCGAGGACGAACTCAACGGCCAAGGGGCGGGCGACCAGGGCATGATGTTCGGCTACGCCTGCGACGACAACGACGACTTCATGCCACTGCCGATCTGGCTGGCGCATCGACTCTCGATGCGACTCTCACAGGTGCGCCGCAGTGGCCTGGTGCCCTACCTGCGCCCCGACGGCAAGACCCAGGTCACCATCGCCTACGAGGACGGACGACCGGTCGCCGTCGATACCGTGCTGATCTCGACCCAGCACGAAGAGGGCTACGACTCGCAGACGACCATTAAGCACGACATTATGGAGCACGTCATCACGCCGCTGTTGCCCCCGGAGCTCGACACGTCCTCGATGCGCGTGTTCGTCAACCCGTCGGGCAAGTTCGTCCTGGGTGGTCCCCACGCCGACGCCGGTTTGACCGGTCGCAAGATCATCGTCGACACCTACGGCGGTATGGCGCGCCACGGTGGCGGCGCGTTCTCGGGTAAGGACCCGTCCAAGGTGGACCGCTCCGCGGCATATGCCGCGCGTTGGGTGGCCAAGCATGTCGTCGCCGCGGGAGCCGCCGAACGCTGTGAAGTGCAGGTGGCCTACGCCATCGGCGTGGCGCGCCCCGTCTCGGTGCTCGTCGAGACGTTCGGCACCGAACGCGTGGACCGCGCCCAGATCGCCAAGGCCGTGGACGCCATCTTTGACCTTCGTCCGGCCGCGATCATCCGTGACCTCGACCTGCGCCGGCCGATCTACCGCGACACCGCGGCGTACGGGCACTTCGGCCGTTCGAACCACGGTTTCACCTGGGAGCTGACGCCGCGAGTGGACGACCTGCGTCGCGAATTGTCCCTGTAGTCGTGGCGCGTTGCGTGCGCGTCGTCACCGAGAACGCCGCCGTCGATCGCGCTTTCGATTACGAGTTGAATGACACCCAGTACCACGTGGGGGTGGGTGACCGAGTGCGGGTCGATTTCAACAACCGCTCGCTGCGCGGGTGGGTCACCGGCGAGGTCGCGGCCACGCGCGAGATGAAGCCGGTGAGGAAATGGCTGGGTCTCGGACCCGCACCCGAGATGATGGGACTACTGGAGTGGGCTTCGCGCCGCTGGTGCGCGCCGCTGTCGCGTTTCCTGCTGGCGGCGTCACCCTCGGTGATCGTACGAGAGTTGCCGCCGGTGCCGCCGTGGCGCGACCTCGATCCGACGATCGCGGCGCAGGCGCAGGCAGTGCCACCCGGCGTAGTTCTGGTCTCTCCGACCCAGGACCCCCTGGCGCTGATCCTGCACGCGCATCTCAGTACGGCGCGACAGCCGGGATCACTGCTGGTACTGGTCCCGACCGAGGCGTGGGCCCAGCGCCTGCGCGGTCGACTCGAACAGCGCGGTTGCGCCGTGGCCCACGGTGAGGGCGAATGGGACCGAATGCGCGCCGGCTGGTCGGTCATCGTCGGCGCGCGCGGAGCGGCGCTGGCCCCGACGCCACGTGTGCGCGCGGCGGTCGTGGTCGACGCCGACGACGAGGCGTACCGCTCGCAGAGTTCTCCCACGTGGGACGCGGCCACGATGTTGATGCAACGATGCCGGCGCGACGAGGCGCCTCTGTGGCTCACCTCGGTGGCACCCTCACCCACGCTTATGGCGTGGGCCCCGACCGACGCCTGGGGAGAAGTGCCCAGTGGATGGCCCCGCGTCGACGTACGAGACCGGCGCGAAGCCGATCCCCACGACGGTGTGCTGTCGCGTGCCACGTTGGACGCCGCGCATCACGCACTTCGCGGTGACGAGGCGGTCGCCGTGGTCGTGGTCCTGCAACGCCTGGGACACGGACGCCTTTTCGCTTGTCGCCGCTGTGGCGAGTTGGCGAGGTGTGCCGTGTGCGCTCAGGCCGAGGTCGAAATGGGCGAGCTGGTGGCGTGCGCCGAGGCACACGAGCCGCGGGCCAACTTTTGTCGCGCCTGCGGCGCGACGAATCTGAAGAAAGTACGCGTCGGGGTGTCGACGTTGGCGCGCGACGTCGCGGCCCAACTGTCGCAACGCGTCGACGAGGTCACCGCTGCCACGACCGAAGACATCACCGCGCGCGTCGTGGTCGGCACCGAGGCAGTGTTCGGCCGAGTTCGACGTTGCGCGCTCGTCGTCTTCGTCGACTTCGACCAGTACCTCTTGGCGCCGCGTGAGTCGGCTCGTCGCAGCGCCCTGGTGGCCGTTGCTAAGGCGGGCCGGTTGGTCGGTTCGCGACGCGAGGGACGCGGTGAGGTCGTCGTCCAAACGCGTCGCCACGACGAGGTGATCGACGCACTGGTGAGCGGCGACGTGCGAGGCGTCATCGAGGAGGACGCCGCGACGGCCAAGTTGCTGGGCGCGCCGCCCTTCGGTGCGCGCGCCGAGGTGACGGGCGAGGCGGCGGCCGAGTTTGCGGCGCTGGTTGGTGAATCGCTGCGAGTTCGCCGTGTCGACGACGCCTACGTGGTGACGGCTGGCAACGTGGACGAACTCACCCGGGTCTTGGGTGAGACGCCACGACCGGGGGGGCGCATGCGTCTCGAGGTCTTTTGAGTCGACGGGTTCGCGTCGGACGTCGAGGACGCGGAGGATCAAACGGTATCGTGGAAGGGTGAGCACGCTACCTATTCGTATTTTTGGCGACCCAGTTCTCAATCAGGTCACGACCGATATCGACAACATCGACTCCAAAGTGGCCGCCTTGGCCGAGTCGATGATCGAGACGATGTACAAGGCACCTGGCGTGGGGCTCGCCGCCAACCAGATCGGGGTGCAAAAGCGCCTCTTCGTCTACGACAAGGGTGACGGTGCCGTCGTCGTGGTCAATCCGCGGATTGTCGAGACCGCCGGTGAATGGGTCTACGAGGAGGGTTGCCTCTCGGTGCCCGGACTCAGCTGGGAGATTGCGCGTCCCAACCAGGTTCACCTCATTGGTCGCGACCTCGACGGCAACGAGATCGACGTCGAGGCCGACGAATTCGAGGGACGGATCTTCCAGCACGAGGTCGACCACCTCGACGGCTTCCTCCTCCTCGACCGACTCGACGACGACCAGCGCAAGGCCGCCAAGCGAGCACTGAGAAAGATGCAGATCCGCTTGGAGGACCACGACCACGATGGTCTGCACCAATTGTTGGGCGACTAATGCGCCTGGCGTTTCTGGGCACGCCGGCGGCGGCCGTACCCAGCCTCGAAGCGCTCGTGGCGGCGGGGCACGACGTGGTCCTGGTGATCTCACAGCCCGACCGCCGTCGCGGACGAGGTAACGACGTCTCGGCGTCGCCGGTGAAGGCGGCAGGACTGGCCTTGGGACTGACCGTCGCCGATGACCTGTCGGCCCTCGATCAGGTCGAGGTGGAGCGAGCGATTGTCGTGGCCTACGGTGAATTGATCCCGGCCGCGGCGCTCGCGCGCACGCCGATGCTCAACGTGCACTTCTCGCTCCTGCCGCGCTGGCGCGGCGCCGCCCCCGTCGAGCGGGCGATCTTGGCCGGTGACCAGGAAACGGGGGTGGGCATCATCTCGCTCGAGGTCACCTTGGACACGGGTCCGTTGCACGCCGAAGGACGCACGCTCATCGGCGACAAGACCGTGAGCGAGTTGACCGAGGAATTGGCGCAACTCGGTGCGCAACTGCTGATCGAGGTGCTGGGGAGTCCCGAGTTGTTACAGCACCCTCGGGCCCAGCAGGGCGAGACCACCTACGCGCGCAAACTGACCCCCGAGACGTTCCACGTGACGCCCGAGATGACGGTGGCGCACGCGTTGCGCGTCGTGCAGCTCGAACGGGCGTTTGTCAAGGTGGAGGGTCGGCGACTACGCGTCCTGCGCGCGCTGTCCGGAGACGCCGGACTCGAGGTGGCACCTGGATCCTTGGCCGCGTCGGGGGAGACGGTGTTATTGGGTCTCCAAGACGGGACGCTTGCCTTGGCCTGGGTCCAGCCCGAGGGGTCACGTACCATGAGCGGTGCCGCGTGGTGGGCCGGTGCCCGCCTCGAGGGCGACGCGCAGTGGGACTAATACACGGCGCGGCGACCTAGGCTGGTGGGCGTGGAAATTCTCGATGCGGGTCCTGTCGGTGCTCTGCGAATCGCCCCCTCGATCCTCGCCGCCGACTTTGGTGCCCTGGCCGGCGCCGTGCAGGTCGTCGATGCCCAGACCGATTGGGTTCACGTGGACGTCATGGACGGTCATTTCGTGCCCAACATCTCGATCGGACCTCCCGTGGTGCAGTCGTTGCGCCCCTACAGCGCACGCTTCTTCGACTGCCACTTGATGATCTCGGAACCGCAGCGGTACCTGGAGGCATTCAAAAAGGCCGGCGCCGATGGTTGCACCGTCCACGTGGAGGTGGGCAACACCGCCTCGGTGATCGCCGAGGCGCGAGCGCTGGGACTACGGGTGGGTCTGGCGGCGAATCCCGACACGCCTTTTGATGCGGTGGCGCCGTTCCTCGGCGACATCGATCTGTTGTTGCTGATGACCGTCTTTCCCGGTTTCGGGGGCCAATCCTTTATGACCGAGGTCATGGACAAGGTGCGTCGGGCGCGCAAGGAGATCGACGCGGCGCAGTTGGCCCTCAACCTCGAAGTCGACGGGGGAATCGATCGGGTCACCGCACCCGTGGCGACCCGCGCCGGGGCCAACGTCCTCGTGGCCGGTTCGGCCATCTTCAACCAGCCCTCCCCGCTCGACGCCGCTATGGCAATTCGCGAAGCGGCGCTCGCTGGTCAACGATGACGTTCGACACTTCGGCGTTGATGGCCGAGGCAATCGTCGAGGGTGACAAGGCGCGCCTGCACGCACCGCCGAATCCGTGGGTGGGGGCCCTCGTGGTTCGCGACGGCGTCGTCGTCGCCGCGGGGCACACGCAGGTGCCGGGCGAATCCCACGCGGAGGTCGAGGCGTTACGTCACGCGCGCGACGCGGCGCGCGGTGCCACCATGGTCGTGACGTTGGAACCCTGCTGTCACGTCGGACGAACCGGTCCGTGCGTCGAGGCGTTGATCAATGCGGGCATCGCCCGCGTGGTCGTGGGTTCGCTCGACCCCGATCCGCGAGTCGCCGGTCGCGGCGTCGCGCAACTACGAGCCGCGGGACTGGACGTGGAGGTCGGGGTGGCCCTCGAGGCCGTTCGCGCCCAATTGGCGCCGTATCTCTGGCACCGTGTCACCGGGCGTCCCTACGTGCTGCTCAAGGTGGCGGCGACGCTCGACGGCATCGTGGCGATGGCCGATGGTTCGAGTCAGTGGATCAGTTCACCAGAGGCCCGTCGTGACGCGCACGTCCTGCGGGCCCAGAGTCAGGCCATCATCGTCGGCGCGAACACGGTGCGACTCGACGACCCGGCGTTGACGGCACGTTTGGGTGACGTGACGCTCGAACCCCTGCGGGTCGTTCTGGGGCATGCGCCCGAGGGCGCACGAGTCTGGCCGTGCTGGGAACGACAGGGTGACCTGGGTGCGGTGCTCGACGAACTGGGTGAGCACGATATCTTGCAAGTCTTGGTCGAAGGCGGCGCCACCGTGGCGAGTGCGTTCCTCGAGGCGGGACTGGTGAATCACGTGACGTGGTACGTGGCGCCGGCCCTGGCGGGATCAGCCGCGGGGCGTGGTGCATTGGCGGCATTGTCGACGCCGGGCATCGAGGCCCTTCGCCGTGCCCGCTTCAGCGACGTTCGTCGCATTGGTGAAGATGTTCGAATGGATCTGGAGGTCTGATGGCGTTGGCCAGCATTGAAGAGGCGATCGAGCAATTGCGACGCGGCGGCATGGTCGTGGTCGTGGACGACGAGGACCGTGAGAACGAGGGCGACCTGATCATGGCCGCCGAAGACGTCACCGCGGAGTCGATGGCGTTCTATCTCGATCACACTTCGGGCATCTTTTGCGTGCCGCTCGAGTCCGCGCGCGCGGACGAACTCGACCTGCCACTCATGGTCGTCGCCAACACCGAGGCCCAGCGCACGGCCTTCACCGTCACGGTGGACTACCGCCACGGCACCTCGACGGGCATCTCGGCCGGTGACCGCGCGGCCACCGTGCGCGCATTGATAGATCCTGCGACACTGCCCACCGACCTCAATCGTCCCGGTCACATCTTCCCGTTGCGCTATCGACCCGGCGGCGTCTTGAAGCGTGCGGGTCACACCGAGGCGACGGTCGACCTGTGCCGGCTCGCCGGCAAGTACCCCTCGGGCGTGCTGTGTGAGGTCGTGACCAAGGACAAATCCGACATGGCGCGTCTGCCCGAGCTCGAGATCTTCGCGGCCGAGCACGGCCTGCCGCTGGTGACCATCGCCGACCTGATCCGCTACCGGCGCCATCACGAGAAGTTGGTCACACGGATCGCCGAGGCGACGTTGCCCACCGAGCACGGTGAGTTTCAAGCGGTGGTCTTTGAGAGCGTGCTCGACGGCGAACAGCACATGGCACTCGTCTACGGCGACATCGAGGGCGTCGAGAACGTCCTGGTACGGGTGCACTCCGAATGCCTCACCGGTGACGCATTGGGATCACTGCGTTGCGACTGTGGCCCCCAATTGCAGTCGGCGCTCGCCAAAGTGGCGGCCGAGGGCACCGGCGTCGTGGTGTATCTGCGAGGACACGAAGGACGCGGCATCGGGCTCGGTCACAAGATCCGCGCCTACGCGCTCCAAGAGGCGGGTGCCGACACGGTGGACGCCAATCTGGAACTGGGTCTGCCCATCGACAGCCGCGAGTACGGCATCGGCGCCCAGATCCTGGTGGACCTCGGCATCACGTCGATGCGCCTGATGACCAACAATCCGACCAAGTACGGTGGCCTCGAAGGTTTCGGCCTCGACATCGTCGAGCGCGTGGCTCTCGAGAGCCGACCCACGGCCTTTAATATTGATTACCTGCGCACGAAACGAGAGCGCATGGGACACCTGTTGGAGGGACTTGATGACGTCGAGTGATGACACCGAGTTCGACCCCGAGGTTGAGGGCATCCTTCGGCCGCGTGTCGGCCAGTACCTGGTGGGTTCGCTCGAGGGGCGCGGCGTTCGCGTCGGTCTGGCGTGTGGCCGTTTCAATGGCGGCGTGACTGCGAGACTTCTCGATGGAGCACTGAGCGCGTTGGCCGAGCACGGTGTGGACCGCAGCGACATGACCATCGCCTGGGCTCCGGGGGCGTTCGAATTGCCGTTGGTGGCGCGCGGCTTCGCACTGGGTGAACAAGTGGACGTCGTCATCACGTTGGGTGCAGTCATCCGCGGTGACACCGGACACTACGACGTCGTGGCTGGCGAGTGCGCGCGAGGTGTGCAGGACGTTCAACTCGCCACGGGCGTGCCGGTGGTCTTTGGCGTGCTCACCACCAACACGGTGGAACAGGCGCTGGAACGATCATTGTCCGATGAGACCAACAAGGGCCGTGAATCGGCCGAGACCGCGCTCGAAATGGTGAACCTGCTGCGTCAGCGCATCTTCGCGTCGTGAATATCGAGGCCGTCGTCGCACACTTCGACGAGGCTCGCGGTGACGGCGTGCTGCGTGACTCGCGCGGCCAGGAGTTCTACTTCCACTGCGTGCAGATCGCCGATGGCTCGCGGCGCATCGACGTGGGCACCGAGGTGACGGCTCGGCGGGTGGTGGGTCTTCGTGGCCGTGACGAAGCGGCCGACGTGCAACGGCGCTAGATCTCCTCGGGGGAGACGGGCGTCGACGTGGCCGCGAGACTGGCGCGCACGAAGACCTGCTGGATCTCGGCCAGAGCGCTGCGATAGAGCGACGCGTTTGCGCCGAGTCGTTGGTCGGCTGCGTCGAGCACTGCTGCCATGACGTCGATGACCAGTTGAGCGCCGACGAGGTCGGCGGGCGAGGAGGCCAAGTGCACCGCCGCCCACTGGGCGAGGACGAAGAAATGATTGGCCAAGAGCACTTCGGCTGGTGTGTCACGGAGGTAGTCGAGCTCGGCGCCCGCGTCGAAATTGTCTGGTTCATCGGTCATCCCACCAAGGTAGTTGGTCGACGGAACTCTCAACTGGTCGATGAGGCGCCGAACGAGGGAGGCGCGAAGCCTGACCCCGAACCGCTGACCCCACTCGGGGGACCGCCCGCGCCACTGGGACCGCTGACGCCGCCGGGACCGACACCGGGTCCACCAATTCCGCCACCGGGTCCGGTGTTCGTCGCCATTGCGTGAAAGGAGAACAGGGCCGCCACTACCAGTACCGCCACCGTGGCGAACATCGCGGGTCGCACGAAGCGATTCACTAGCCACGCCGCGAGCATGGCGATCAGACCGAGCGCCGGCAGGTAAAAGCGGATGACGTGGACCGTGACGGCGTGTCCGCCAGGACCGCCGCCGAGTTGATTGACCGTCCAGGTGTAGCAGAGATAGAGCGTCCACAGTCCTAGCCATCCGACCGCTAGTACCGCTCCGATGCGGGCGTCGCCACGCTCGCCGCCGTCACGCCTCGAACCGCGGGCGTGGACCCGGCGCACCGCGATGACGATGACCGCGGCAGCGGCCAGGAGCCACATCGGCATGGAGGTGGTCAGTTGAGCGGGCATGCCCTTGAGATTGGGCCACAGACTCGAGAGGGAAAAAGTGATCTCGCCAGAGGAGTAGCCCGTTGAGGACGCCGAGCCGTAGGCCCACTGGTCGAATCCGAGCACCAGGATCCCCAGGGCCACGACCGAGGCCCCCCAGGCCGCGAGAGCCGAGACCCGTACTCTCGCACCGCGGGCCAGCAGGGCGACCGCGGCGACGGCCACACCGAGTTCGATGATGTTCGTGTAGCGGATGAAGACCGCGCTTTCGAGGGCCACGAATGCGGCGAGGCCGACCCAGAGTCGATGTCGAGCTGGCGCCTCGACCGCGACGAGTACCCAAACCAGGAGACCGAACCCGGCGGCGATGAGCGAGGCGTCACTAAAGGACGGCATGGTGGCGCGCCAGGCGAAGGTGAGGGCAGCGCCCGAGAAACAGTAGATCCACACCGCCAGGGCCGCCGCACGCTCCGAGACCCAACGTCGCATCCCCACGAACATGCCCACGCAGGCCAGCGCCCCGTAGAAGAGGGGGGTGACGCGCAAGAGGCCAAGGGCGTAGAAGAGGATGGCGAAGAAGGGGTAGCCGGGGTTCTTCTCGCTGATCCAGTACCCCGAGTTCATGTGGTGCCATTGCAGGACACCCTGTCCTGAGGACCCCAGCGACGTCTTGAGGGCGAGATACTGCGCGTTGGTCAGGAGAATCTCACCGTGGCTGAGTGCCACGATCGACGCGCGATAGGCGTAATCGTCGGGCTCGAGCATGGCACTCGACCGGGTGAGGACGACCACGGCGAAAGCGGCGAACGCAACCAGCGCCGACACGACGGACGTTCGTCGCCACCCTCGCGTCCGGTGTGCGGTGCGAATGGGGAGGTGCTCGGGGGCGTCCAGGGTACCCTCGGGGTCCGATTCAGAGATCACCAGTGCGTCGCTCATGACAATGACGTTACGAAATATCGTTAAGTCGACCCGATGAAGCCGATAAATCCTCTTTAAACCACGAGGAAACCGCATGGCGCAGTGTCTGATAGCCTTTCAGGGCAGTTCACAGCAAGTGAGGTTGGCCTCCAACTTCCACCTGAGCACACTGGTGCCTCGGGTCAACGGGTTCGATACGGCTCGCTTGCCGTGGCGACGCCAAAGTGGCGTCGCGAAGAGCAAGGAGTCGGTTATCGCAACAGTGCCTGGAGACCACCGCGTCAATGAGCGCATTCGGGTCGAGTCAGTTCGCCTCATCGACAATGAGGGAAATCAGCGCGGCGTCACCACGACGCGTGAAGCGCTGGCCCTGGCTCGCAGCCTCGACCTAGACCTCGTGGAGATTGCGCCGACCGCGCAGCCGCCGGTCTGTCGGATCATGGACTACGGAAAGTTCAAGTTCGACGAAGCGCAAAAGGCGAAGGAGTCGCGTCGCAAGACTCAAAACGTGGGTGTCAAGGAAATGAAGTACCGGCCCAAGATCGGCCCGGGAGACTTCGACACCAAGACCCGCCTCGTGGAGAAGTTCTTGACCGAAGGTCACAAGGTGAAGGTCACCATCATGTTCCGTGGACGCGAATCCGCGCACCCCGAACTGGGCAAGAAGATTCTGGATCGCATCGTCGAAAAGCTGGTCGACGTCGCGAAAGTCGAATCCGCCGCCAAGCTCGATGGACGCAACATGATCATGGTGCTGGGACCCGAAAAGAAGGCCAAGCCCAAGGTCGAGACGCCCAAGGCTGAGTCGCCCGCGGCAGCGTCACCCGCTGTCGATGTCGTGACGGCCGCAGCACCCGCAGCACCCGCAGCACCCGCAGCACCCCCGGTGGCCGAGGCGAATGCCGCGGCCCAAGAATCGCAAGAGGAGAGTTGAAATGCCCAAGATGAAGACTGACAGTGGTGCCAAGAAGCGCATCAAGATCACTGGTTCGGGAAAGTTGCGTCGCCGCCAGGCGTTTCGCGGCCACCTGATGGAGACCAAGTCGTCCACGCGCACCCGACGTCTGGGTCGTCAGACTGACATCTCGCCCGGTATGGAGAAGAACATCAAGAAATTGATGGGTCTCTAGGAACTTTAGGAAAGAGGAACTGATATGGCACGCGTTAAAAGGGCAGTCAACGCCAAGAAGCACCACAAGGCAATTCTCGAGGAGGCCAAGGGTTACTACGGTGACCGCAGCCGTACGTTTCGCGCCGCGAACCAGGCCGTGCAGCACTCCGGCGTGTACGCGTTCCGTGACCGTCGCGCGCGCAAGGGCGAGATGCGCCGTCTATGGATCCAGCGCATCAACGCCGGTACTCGTCTCCAGGGCGTGAGCTACAGCCGATTCATCGCCGGTCTGAACGCGGCGGGCATCGAAGTGGACCGTCGGATGCTGGCCGATTTGGCAGTCAACGACGCGGCGGCATTCGCCGCGCTCGTCGCCCAAGCCAGCGCCGCCTTGTCCAAGTAGGTCGTTCTGATCGAGACGTTGGGGTCGACTCACCAAAGAGTGCGTCGGCTCCGACGCCTCGTTCGCAAACGTGCGGAGCGTTGGGACGAGGGCGTCTGCGTCATCGAAGGACCCGATCTGATCGAGGCGGCCCTGGACAGCGGTGTCGATTTCGAGGCGCTCTACGTCGATGCCGCGTCAGTCGATGACGTCACCGTGGTGGCCGTGATTGAGCGGGCGCGTCGGGCTGGCGTCGGCGTTTTCTGCCTCGACACGGGGGTCCTCGAGAACGTGGCCGACGCCAAGACGCCCCAGCCGCTGATCGCGGCGGTGCACTTTAGAGTCGTCACGCTGTCCGACATCGATGCGAGTGGGCTCGTCCTGGTCCTGGACAACGTGCGTGATCCCGGCAACGCGGGCACGATCATTCGTTCCGCCGACGCTGCCGGCGCCGTGGCGGTGGTGTTGACCGGCGATAGCGTGGACCCCTTCAACCCCAAGACCCTGCGCGCCTCGGCGGGTTCGGCATTCCACGTGTCGATCGTGATGGCTAGCTTCGACGAGACGTTGTCGCACTTTCGTGACCTCGGGGTACGCTCTTACGCCACTGTCGTGCACGGGGGGACGCCCTTTCGACGTACCGACCTGTCGGGTCCGTGCGTGGTCGTGATCGGCAATGAGTCCGCCGGTCTCGACGCCACCACCGTGGCCCAATGCGACGAGAGTTTGACGATACCCATGGCGGGGCGCTCGGAGTCGCTCAACGCGGGCGTCGCAGCGTCATTGATCGCTTTCGAGGCCCTGCGCCAGCGAAGCGACACCACCAGCGACTGAGAACCTCGTAGCCTTAAGAGATATGACGACATCGCCCCTCGCCGAGTTGTCGGCGCACGTCGCGGCGCTCCTCGCCCGGATCGACGCACTCCCGACGCGGGCCGAACTGCTGCTCGACGAACCCTTCATCGTGGGGAAGCGGTCCATCCTCTCCACCCTGCAGAAGTCCCTCGGCGCACTCGCGCCTGAGGACCGCAAGGCGGCCGGCGCTGAACTCCAAGAGGCCCGTCGCATCGTCGAAGAGGCGTTCGCATCACGTCGCGCGGTGCTCGAGAGCGAGAATCGTGCTCACGAACTGGAAAAGGACCGCTTGGACCTGGGCGACGTCGTCGTCTCGCGGGTGAACGCGCCGTTGGCCGTGGGACATCCCGGGATCGTGGCCGCCACCCAACGTGAACTCGAAGACGTCTTCGTGGCGATGGGGTTCACCGTCTCGGACGGGCCCGAGGTCGAGAGTGACTGGTATAACTTCGAGGCCCTCAACATCCCGCCCGCGCACCCCGCACGCGGGATGTGGGACACCTTCTATGTGGACCTCGGTGAGCCCGAGACGGTGGTCCTGCGCACGCACACCTCGCCCACGCAGATCCACCTCATGGAAGAGGCGGTCGCCAGTGAGTCCTTGCCCATTCACAGCGTGATGCCGGGACGTTGCTACCGACGCGATACCCCCGACGCTCGCCATTTGGCGGCGTTCCACCAGATCGAGGGCCTGGTCGTCGATCGCGACATCACCTTCGCCGACCTCGCTGGCGTCATCGAGACCTTCACCCACGCCTACTTCGGCGAGGACATCTCCTCACGACTACGTCCGGCATTCTTCCCCTTCACCGAGCCCTCGGCCGAATTCGAGATCACCTGCACAATCTGTCGCGGCGACGGCTGTCGCACGTGTTCCATGACTGGCTGGATTGAACTCGGTGGCTGCGGGATGCTCGACCCGGCCGTCCTCGCGGCGGTGGGCATCGACGGCGACGAGTGGAGCGGCTTCGCTTTCGGATTCGGCATCGACCGCTGCGCGCAGATGCGCCACCAGATCGCCGACATGCGCGCTCTGATCGACAACGACGTTCGTTTCTTGAGGCAGTTCTCGTGAAGATCCCTCTGTCGTGGCTCACTGAGTTCGTCGACCTTCCCGAGACGCTGAGCGAACTCACGACCGTTCTCGACGACCTCGGCCTGGTGGTCGAGGGGGTGGAGACCGTCGGTGAGGGGCTCGAGGACGTCGTCGTCGCGCGGATCGACGAGATTCGATCCATCGAGGGCGCCGACCGCGTACGTCTGGTCACCGTCGACGCCGGCCAGGGACCGCTCGAGATCGTGTGCGGCGCGACCAACTTCGCACTGGGCAACCACGTTCCGCTAGCGCCGATCGGCGCGGTCCTGCCGGGGGGATTTGAGATCGCTCTTCGCAAGATGCGTGGCGTGACGTCGAACGGCATGCTCTGTTCGGCGCGCGAGTTGCACTTGAGCGACGACCACGAAGGTCTCTACCTGCTCGACGAGGTGATCGATCCCGTGGTCGGCCAGCCGCTGCTCGAGGCTCTCGGTATCACCCGCGACGTGGTGCTGGACATTTCCATCGAGGGCAACCGACCCGACGCGTGGAGCGTGCGCGGCGTCGCGCGCGACCTGGCGACTCGCCTGGGTCGCGAACTTCGCGAACCGGTGGTGGCCGAGCCCGACGAGACCGAGGACTCATCGAGCTTCGCCGCGGCGGGCGTCGAGGACCCCGACCTGTGCGGGCGACTGACCGTCTCGGTGCTGCGCCACGTCGTCGTTGGTCCCTCGCCGTCGCACCTGGCGCGTCGCCTCGTGATGGCCGGCATGCGCCCGATCTCCAACGTGGTCGATGCGTCCAACCTGGTGATGCTCGAGCTGGGACAGCCCACCCATCCCTACGATGCGGCGAACGTCGCTGGGCGCAGTATTCGCGTGCGACGCGCTCACTCGGGCGAGACGCTAACGACTCTCGACGGCGTGGTACGTGACCTCGCCCAACCGGGCCGAGGATTGGGCGACACCGGCGAGGACTGCGCCATCGTCGACGGCGACGACCACGTAATCGGACTGGCGGGCATCATGGGTGGCGCGTCGAGCGAGATCTCGGCACAGACCACCGACGTGTTACTCGAGGCCGCGTTCTTCGACCCGATGACGATCGCGCGTTCCTCCAAGCGCCACGGACTGCGCTCGGAGGCGTCGAACCGATTCGAGCGCGGAGTGGACCCCGCACTCGCCCTCGAAGCGGCGGGACGATTCGTTGCCTTGTTGCGCGAGAGTAATCCCGAGGTCGAGTGGATGGCCCATCCACTCGACGTGCTGGGCACGCTGCCGGTACCCCCGACGGTGACGTTGAGCCAGGGAGACCTCGAACGTGCGCTCGGCGTGCAGATCGATCCCGTCGAGGTGCGCCGCATCCTCGAAGGACTGCGATTCACTCTCAGCGGTGAGGAGCCGTGGAAGGTCACCGCGCCGAGCGCGCGTCTGGACGTGCGCACCGGCGCCGCGGGTCGTGCCGACGTGATCGAAGAGATCGCGCGTCTCTACGGTTATTCACGACTTCCGCGGCGTACGCCGACCTGGCCGGAACCGGGTGGCCTCAGTGAGCGTCAACGCGTTCGTCGTCGACTGCGTGACACGGTGGTCGACCTAGGCGTGCATGAGTCGTGGACACCCACGCTCGGTAGCGACGATGACTTCGACCTCCTCCTTCCCGGTGCGGCGCGGGTACGAATCACCAATCCACTGGCCTCGGAGGAGTCGGTGCTTCGCTCATCGATGTTGGTCGGACTGGTGCGAGCGTGGGGCAAGAACGCCGAGCGTGGTCTCGGTGACGTCGTGCTCGGTGAGATCGGCAACGTCTTCACCCACCCCGGGGTGGCCACGCACCCGCGACACACGCGCGGGGGAGCCGGGGGACAGGTCTCGCTGGCCCTGCCCCAAGAAAACGAGCGATTGACGGTCGTCTTGGGTCGCGAGGTCGACGACGCACGCAGTGCGGTGGCCACGTGGACAGCACTGGCGACACGCTTGGGGATAAACGACGTCGTGGTGCGTTCGACCTCGGAGGTGCCACGCGGGCTGCACCCGACGCGAAGCGCCGGCCTGATTGAACGTGGGACCAATCGTCTGGTCGGTTACGTCGGCGAAGTGGACCCTCTCCTCTTTGATTTGCTAACGAGCACGCCGACGAGACGCCTTGGCGTGCTCGATATCGACCTCGACGTCCTTTTTGACATCGCTCTCGACGCGGAGTTGGACCAATTCGTGACGGTGCCCAGTCGCTTTCCCGTCGCCATCGTGGACTTGGCCTTCGTGGTGGCCCAGGAGGTCCACGCGGTCGACCTCGCCGAGGTCCTCATGGCGGCCTCCGACGTGGTCGAGGACGTGACGCTCTTCGACGTCTACCAGGGTGAGAACCTTCCCGAGGGCACGCGTTCACTGGCCTACAACGTTCGCTTCACCTCGGTGGAGAAGACCCTGAGCGAAGCAGACGTCGCGGACGCTCGTGCGGCGCTGATCCACGCCGCCCAGGCCCTGGGTGCCGAACTGAGGTCCTAGATGATGGTGGAACCTTCGGCACCGCGCGAGTACATCGCCGAGTCCTCAGTGGGGCGGCGCTTTTCCATCGAGTCCCTGGTGCGGTTGAGTGACGCCCTGCCGTCGAGCTACTGGCGTCTGGACGGCGTCGCGCGCGCACTGCAGGACGCCGCCACCGAAGACTGGGAGGATTGTGGCATCGTCACCGACGCGCTCTGGTTGGCTCGACGTACCTCCTTTCGCCGGGTCGGCCCCTGGCCGGTCATCTACGACCGCCTCAAATTGACGACGTTCTGCGCGGGAGTGGGTGCCGCGTGGGCCGAACGGCGTACCAACGTCTACGTGGGCGATCAACTGGTCATCGAGGCGGCGTCGATCTGGGTGCCAGTGGACCCTCGCGGCTTTCCAGTACGAATTCCGGCCACCTTTCACGAGATATTCGGTGAAGCCACGAAGGGTCGTCGCGTGAGTGGTCGAGTGCCGGTGAGCACTCCCCCCGAGGGCGCGTCACGTCGGCCATGGCCCCTTCGTCGCGCCGATCTCGACGTCATCGGTCACGTCAACAACGCCGCGGTCTGGCAGGCGGTGGCGGAGGTCTTCGACGCCCCCGTCGAATCGGTCGACGTCGTCCACCACGGAGCGGTCGAGGAAGGCCAGTCGGTCGAACTCGTGACGAGCGGGGCCGTGATGTGGCTAGTCGTGGACGGCGAAGTCCGCGTGTCGGCCCGGGTCGTCGGCGAGGCCGCGCGAGACACCGGTCGCTAGGTACGAACCCAGCACGATCAACGGGAACCCGAGCGCGATGCCGATGGTGAAGGGTTCGTGCAGACCGATGACCCCCAAGAGGACCGCCAGTGCGGTGTTGGAGTAGACCACGACCACCGAGCGGCTCGAGCCGGCCTCTCTGACGAGTGCGCCAAAAACCAGGAAGGCCCCGGCGGTGCAAAAGACCGACAAGATCCCGACCGAGGTCCAGGTCTCGGTCGAGACGTGCACGGGCCAGTGAAAGACGTCGTAGGGGACCCAGCCCAGAGCCACGACACCCGTGGCGCCACCGACAACGGCCGGACCGGGTACGTCGCGCAACTTCGTCGCCAGGATGATCGGTCCGATCGAGTAGCCCACGCACACGATCAACATCAATCCGATCCACGTGAGGGAACCACCCTTCAAGTCGAGTCCCACCAGCAGCGCCACACCGAGGGCGCCGGCTGACAGTCCCGAGAGTCGCCGCACGCCGATTGGCTCGTGGTGGTTCGAGAGGCGCCCCGCCACCACTGAGAAGAGGGGAACCGCGCAGATGATCAATGAGGTCAGCGAACTATTGATGTGTCGTTCGGACGTCGACATCAAGTACCACGGCACGCCGAACTCCACTACGCCGAACACCACGATCCACGTGAGGTTCTTGACCATCGCGCCCCAGGCGCGTTGGTGGGTCACGACGGGCACGAGGAGCAACGAGGCGGGACCGGTGCGCAACAGCACCAGGACGCCGGGATCGAGCTGTCGGACTGCGACGCGGATCAATAAGTAGGGAATGCCCCACAGCACCGCCATGGCGGCAAACAGCAACCAGCCCCGTCGAGTCACCGGTCCAGTCTAGCCCCGCGACGGGGGTGTTGCACTTTTACTTAGAGATGTGCATAAAATGTCAGTATGAGAATTGCCGTCGTGGGAGCCACCGGTTACGCCGGACTAGAGGTGTTGCGCTTGGCCGCGTCGCACCCCGATTTCGAGGTGGTGTTGGCGACGGGGGAGTCCAACGCCGGACGCTCGGTCGCCGAGCATGCCCCGGCCCTGGCGGGTCTCTACCCGGACATGATCTTCGAACCGACCCCACGGGTGTTCGACGTCGATATCGACGTGGCCTTCGTGGCCCTGCCCCACGGCAAGAGCCAGGCCGTGGTGCCCGACCTGCGACGCAAGGGTGTCGCGGTCGTCGATCTCGGCGCCGACTTTCGTTTGAAGGACGCGGCTGACTACGACGCGTGGTACGGCGCGTCGCACACGGCGCCCGCGCTGTTGGCCGACGCGGTCTACGGTCTCGTCGAACGTCACCGTGACGAACTGCTCGGCGCGAAATTGATCGCGGTGCCCGGGTGCTACCCCACGGCGTCCTCGTTGGCACTGGGCCCCTTCCTCGATCGCGGCCTCGTCGAGCCCGCGGGCATCATTGTCAACGCCATGTCGGGAGTGTCGGGCGCGGGGCGAGCCACCAGTGATCGCCTGCACTTCTCGCGACTCGCCGCTAACGCCGAAGCGTACGGCCTGCTGTATCACCGCCACACGATCGAGATCCAACGCGAGATCGAAGCGGAGGTGCTCTTCACGCCGCACCTGGTGCCAGTCGCGCGCGGCATGTTGGTGAGCGCTTATGCGCGAGTGGTCGAACATTTCACGAGTGACGAGGCCTTGCGGGTGCTGCGCGCCACCTACGAGAACGACCCCTTCATCGTGGTGAGTGATGAACCACCCACCTTGAAGGACCCCGTCGGCTCGAACCTCTGTTTCATCTCGGCGCGGGTGGATGACCGTACGGGATGGCTCGTCGTCATGAGTTCTCTCGACAACCTCATCAAGGGAGCCGCCGGTCAGGCGATCCAGGCGTGGAACGTCGCGAACGGTCTCGATGAGACGCGGGGTCTGCCCCGCAGTGGCGTGACGCCGTGACGCGCCTCGTCGTGAAGATGGGCGGACACGCGCTCGATGACCTGAGTCCCACGAGTGAAGTGCTGCGTACCCTCGCCGAGGACCTCGTCGAGATCACGGCGCGCGGTGACGAGGTCATCGTGGTGCACGGCGGCGGCCCCCAGATCGCTGCACTACTGGAGCGTGTGGGTCTGCCCAGCGAGTTTCACGAAGGACTGCGCATCACCACGCCCGAGACGATGTCCTTCGTCGCGATGGCGTTGTCGTCGGTCAACATCGCTCTCGTCGCGGCGTTGTCGCGCGGGGGAGTGCGCGGCGTCGGTCTCAACGGCGCCGACGACGCCATGATCGTGGGCCGCTCGCTTGGCGCACCCTGGGACCGCGCCGCGACGGTCGCAACCGTGAATCCCGCGGTCCTCGAGAGTCAATGGCGCGTGGGTGCCGTGCCCGTGGTGAGTCCCGTGGGCCTCGACGAGGACGGGCACCTCGTGAACTGCAATGCCGACATCGTGGCCGGTGCACTGGCTGGTGCCGTGCAGGCTGATGCATTGGTGCTGTTGAGCGACATCGACCAGTTGCGAGCTGACCCCGACGACGCCGCCAGCGTGCTGACCCGCGTCTCGGCGGGCCGCGTCGAGGAGATGATCCGCTCGGGTGCGGCCCGCGACGGTATGCGTCCCAAGATGACCGCCGCGCTCGACGCCCTGGGCGCGGGGGCGCAGCGAGTCGTGCTCGCCAATGGCACCCGCTTGCACGCCGTGCGTTCGGTGCTGAGTGGTCAGGTCCCTACTACGGAGGTTGTCGCGTGAGCCGTCATTTCACCACCATCGAACAGACCAGTGATCACGACCTGGCGCAGATCTACCAGTTGGCGCTCGGGCCATTCGATGATACGACGTTGTCGGGCCAGGGCGTGGCCCTCATCTTTGAGCGCCCGAGCCTGCGTACTCGCGCCTCGAGCTCGACGGCAGTGTGTGAGTTGGGTGGTTTCGCCACCTTCTTCTCCGATGAGGAGATCGGGCTCGACACGCGTGAATCGGCCGAGGACGTGGGGCGAACGCTGTCGCAGATGTACGCGATCTGCGCGGCGCGTATTCGTCATCACGACGTCTTCGCGCGAATCGCCGCCGCCACCAACGACCAGATGTCGCTCATCAATCTGCTGAGCGACGTGGCGCACCCGACCCAGGCCGTGGCCGACGTCTTGACGCTCGCCGAGCACTTCGCCGGTGGCGACGTGGCAGGTCTGGCGGGACTCAAGGTCGCCTACGTCGGCGACGCGACCAACGTGACGCGTTCGCTGGCGGTCGCGTTGCTGCGACTGGGCGTGGACGTGAGCGTGGGTGCGCCCGCCGGCTATCAGTTGAGTGCGGGAGGACTCGAGGACCCGAGTGCGGTGAGTGGCGGGGGAAACCTGCGACTCAGCGATTCCGCGTTCGACGCGGTCGCGGGGGTCGACGCGGTCTACACCGACGCGTGGGTCTCGATGGGCTTCGAGGAGGAGACGGCCCAGCGGCGCATCGACCTCGCGGCTTTTCGGGTCACGTCCGAGCTCATGGCCCACGCCGGACCCGCCGCGGTCCTGCTGCACTGCCTCCCCGCGCACCGTGGTGACGAGATCACCAACGAGGTGTTGGATTCGCCAGCGTCGCTGGTATGGCGACAAGTGTTTCACCGACGCTCCGCCATGCGCGGCGTCCTACGTTGGATAAAGGAAGAGAAATGACCAAGACGCAGCGACAACACCGCATCAGTGACCTCTTGGAACGCGAGGTGATCTCCACGGCGGCGCAATTGGTGACTCGCCTCAAGTCCGAGGGCATCGTCGCCACCCAGGCGACCGTGACGAGAGACCTTCAAGACCTCGGCACCATCAAGGTGCGCGACCTTCATGGTTCGCGACGCATCGTCATCGCCTCGGCGCCGACGGTGTCGGCCGCCCCCGTCGACCACCTTCGTCGGATGATGGGCGAATGGGTCGGCTCGGTGGACTGTTCGGGCAACCTCGTGGTGATCCGTACACCGCCGGGGTGCGCACACGTGGTGGCGTCGGCGCTTGACCGCAGCGCTCTCGACGGGGTCCTGGGCTCGATCGCCGGCGACGACACGATTCTGGTCATCGCCGACGAACGACGCGGCGGGGCCACGTTGGTCAAGGAATTTCGCAGTTTGGCAGGGCTCGAGGACATCTCGAGCGCACGGAAGGGAAGAAAGTAATGAAGCGCGTCGTACTGGCATACAGCGGAGGACTCGACACGTCGGTCGCCGTGCGGTGGATGATCGAGGAGTGGAAGGTCGAGGTCGTGTGCGTCCTCGTCGACGTCGGACAAGACGCCGATACCTCAGAGAGCTTCGACGACATCCGTGCGCGTGCTCTGGCGGCGGGCGCCATCGAGTGCGTCCTGGTGGACGCGCGACACGAGATGGCTAATGAGTTCTGCGCCAACGCGATCGCCGCCAACGCACGCTACGAGGGCAAGTACCCCCTGGTCTCGGCATTGTCGCGCCCGGTCATCGTGCGCCACCTCGTCGATCAGGCTCGCAAGTTCAACGCGCAGGCCGTCGCGCACGGTTGCACCGGCAAGGGCAACGACCAGGTCCGCTTCGAGGTGGGCACCCACGCGCTGGCGCCCGACCTCGAAGTCCTCGCACCCGCGCGCAATTGGGGAATGACCCGTGCGGATTCCGTGGATTTCGCGATGAAGTGGGACATCCCGATCAAGGCCACCAAGGACAAGATCTACTCCATCGACGAGAACCTCTGGGGCCGCGCGGTCGAATGCGGTGCCATGGAAGACCCCTGGGCCACTCCACCCGAGGAACCCATGACTCTCACGAGGGTCCGCACGCACGAGCCCGTCGAGCTCACCGTCAGTTTCGTCGCGGGCGTGCCCGTCGCCATCGACGGCGTCGAACTGCCGCTGGCCGACCTCATCAGGAGTCTCAATGAGCGAGCCGGATCCACGGGATATGGCCGCATCGACATGGTCGAGAACCGCCGCGTCGGCATCAAATCGCGCGAGGTGTACGAGTGCCCGGCCGCTCTCGCGCTGATCGCGGCGCACGCGGACCTAGAGGACCTCGTTCTCGAGCGTGACCTGCACCACGAGAAGGCCCGTCTCGAGATCCGTTGGGCCGAGTTGGTGTACGACGGCATGTGGTTCTCGCCGCTTAAGGAAGCCCTCGACGCGTTCATCGCCGAGACCCAGGTGCACGTCACGGGTGACGTACGCCTGCGCTTCGAGGCGCCGGGGATGATGCGCATCGTCGGACGCCGCAGTCCCCAGGCGCTCTACGACTACGGTTTGGCGACCTACGACGCGGAGGACACCTTCGCGCACGCGGACTCCGAGGGCTTCGTCAAGATCTATGGACTGGGTGTCAAGACCTGGGCCGCTCGCCAGGGCGCGAAGAACGCCACCCCGCCACACTCATGACGTTGTGGGGTGGCCGCTTCTCGGCGCGAATGGACGAGGCCTTGTGGAACCTCTCGGAGAGCTACTCCTTCGACCACGTTCTCTACGCCCACGACATCGACGGCTCCCTGGCCCACGTGCGCGGTCTCGAGGCCGCAGGACTCTTGACCCGTGAGGAGTGTGCACTCTTGAGTGACACGCTCGAGGCCATCAGGGGTGAGTTCGACGCGGGCACCTTTGAGCGTCACCAGAGTGACGAGGACATTCACATGGCGATCGAGCGTCGCGCGACCGAACTCGCCGGCGACGTGGGGGCGAAGATCCACACGTCGCGAAGTCGCAATGACCAGGTGGCGACGACGCTGCGCCTCTTCACCCGTGACGCCTTGACCGAGATAGCGCGTCAGACGCTGGCCTTAATCGACACGCTCGTCACGGTGGGGGAGAAGAGCCCGCAGGACTACCTGCCGGGCTACACGCATCTACAGCGAGCCCAACCGGTTCTCTTGAGCCACCACCTGCAAGCGCACGCGTGGAGCCTCGCGCGCGACGTGGACCGCCTCATCGACGCCCGTCATCGCCTCAACGTTTCGCCGCTGGGCGCGGGGGCCCTCGCGGGCACCTCCTTGCCGATCCAACCCGAACTAACGGCGCAACTGCTCGGATTTGACGAACCATTCGCCAATTCGATGGACGCCGTGTCGGACCGCGACTTCGTGGCCGAATCATTGTTCGACATCGCCCTGCTAGGAATACACCTCTCGCGCATGGGCGAGGAATTGGTGCTCTGGACGACGTCGGAATTCAATTTCGCCACACTGGGCGATGACTTCACCACCGGCTCTTCGATGCTGCCTCACAAGAAGAACTCCGACGTCGCTGAACTCGCAAGGGGCAAGAGCGGACGCCTGGTGGGGAACCTGACCGGTCTGTTGGTCATGTTAAAGGGTCTACCGCTGTCCTACAATCGCGACCTCCAAGAGGACAAGGAGCCCCTGTTCGACTCGATCACGCAAGTGTTGTTGGTGTTGGCAGCGATGAAGGGGGCGTACCAGTCCATGGTCTTTCACACCGCCGCCGCGGCGGAGGCGGCCGACGATCAGTTGCTCGTGGCCATTGACATTGCCGAACGTCTCGTGGCCCAGGGCGTCCCGTTTCGCCAAGCCCATGAAGTGGCGGGCGGACTCGTCGGACGCGCGGTGCGTGAGAACAGGTCACTGGCCGAGGTCGTCGCCGAGGACCCACTTCTCAGTTCACACGTCGATCTGTTCGATCGTGGCGCCACGTTGGACAATCGCCGCTCGCCGGGGTCATCGGGACCGGTGGCCGCTACGGGGCAGTCGTTGCGCCTCCAGGAGCGCGTGGCGTCGTTGCGCGCGCGGATCTAGAGCTCCACGAGTCCCTGGGGGCATCGTCAACTAGCGCAAGTCGGAAAGTTCGGCGCGAGGGGGATGCTGGTCGGATCAGTCTCGACGACGCTAAAGGAATACGCCGGGTACTGGCCAATGGCGCTGCCCTGGTAGACACTTCGAACGAAGCGATCCGTGGAGGTGGCAACCCAGTCGGTCTCGGTGACGGGCTGACCGCCCGAGGAATACTGCGAGGTGAAGATGGTCTGGTCGGCGTGGTGCTTCACCGGAAAGAACTTGCCGGACACGTTCCAGACGCTGAGACCGATCGTCGCGCCAAAATAGGAGTTCGACGGGGCGAAACTCTGGGCCCAACAGTACTTCGTGGTCGGACCGGTCAAGTAGGCGACCTTCTCGGATGTGGGCGCGTCGAAGAACTCCAGACCGACCGTGTGGCGACAAGCACTCGTGGCGCCACAGTCGGGCACAATCTTGGTGAGGATCCACTTCTCTTTCGTGCCGACGATGCGATAGGTCTGGATCACCCGGGCGTCGACGAAACCCGCCGGTGCCCGTGGCACGCCACGCTGCAGATGGAACCCCGACGTCGACAGTGTCGAAGAATTGTCCTGCAGGAAGAAGTAATTGGTGCTGGTGTCCTCCAGAACCGGAAGAGCGTTGGTGGTCGTGACGGCCCGAGAGTACAGAGCGATGGCCGCAGTGTTACCTGTCGAGTTCGACGACGCTCCCGACGGCGAGTCCACGCCGGAGATGATGAGCAACACTCCCAGGGACGCTGAGAGCGCTCGCAGGAAGCGAGTCGACATGAACGCCACCTTTCACTTGCGCGAGTGATCGATTGACCACGCGTCGTATCGCGAGACTAGCGGAGGGCGCGATCGATTCCCCAACCTTCGGCGAACTCGAACAACGATACGCGGGGTCGCCCCAGGTCGAGGCATGTCATAGCGATGGGGCAGACTCTCAGTGTTGGCTACGTCAAAGGATCACATGACCGAGCGTCTTCTCACCCCCTCCAAGATCACTGCCTGGCTTGGTTGCGCTCACTATCTCACCTTGAACAATGCGGTAGAGGTCGGCGCACTGAGTGTCGCGCCCACCGTCTTGAACTCCTTGGCCGAGATTCTGGTCGAGAAGGGCAATCAACACGAATCGAACTGCTTGGACGACTACGAGGCGATGGGCGCGACGATCTATGAGGTGCCGGGCCGCAATGCCGGCGAATCGTTCACACAGTGGGTGGCACGTGTGGGCAATCCGATGACCTTGGGTTTCGACGTCATCTATCAAATGCCCTTCGTCCACGAGGGAATTCGCGGTATCGCCGACTTCCTCGTCAGGAGCGAGGAGCCCACGGCGGGCTACGCGCTCTACGAACCAGTGGACGCGAAG
>Ga0302196_10001113_pt1 | contig 25627 bp, 25 predicted proteins | sample II_Bog_N1_3_FD_198794 | JGI IMG/M metagenome (GOLD analysis project Ga0302196, IMG submission 198794) | Peat permafrost microbial communities from Stordalen Mire near Abisko, Sweden - II_Bog_N1_3 | ecosystem: Environmental > Terrestrial > Soil > Wetlands > Peat | place: Sweden: Abisko...
TGGAAAGATTGGCAAAAGTGGAGCCGGCGATGGGATTCGAACCCGCAACCGCCTGTTTACAAAACAGGTGCTCTACCGTTGAGCTACGCCGGCCGGGGAATCCCGAAGGTTCCTTGGTTTTGACTGAGAAATAACACCGGGGAAAGATGGTGGCTCCCCGGGGACTCGAACCCCGAACCAATTGATTAAGAGTCAACTGCTCTACCATTGAGCTAGGAAGCCATCAAACTAAGGAATCAAAAGCTCAAAAATAGCACCCGCAAGTCAACTCGATTTCGAGGAATCGCTTGGAATAAGCCCTGGGCGGCCCGCTCACGAGAACGGGATTGCCGTGATTAAGTCCCTGGAGAAGTGTGGTGACCCCGAGCACTGCCTGTCCCGAGGGCCCTAATCCCCAATGCCTATCACCTCGTTCACGAGACGCTTCCGGGAGCGCGCCCGCCGCGCCACTTTTGCCGTCCTCCTCGCTTTGCCGTCCCTCGCGCCTGCCGCGCCCATCGTGGATGCGGGCCTGCTCGACACCCGGCCGAAGCCCGTCTCGACGCCCGATCCCGTCTACCCCGAAGGGTACAAGGAGTCCGGCGAGCGCGGAATGGTGGTCCTGGAACTCCTGATCGACCCGCAGGGCAGGGTGGTGGACCGGTCCGTCATGAGCTCGACTGACCCGAGCCTCGCGTACGCCGCGCTCAAGGCCACCGAGTCCTGGACCTGCGAGCCGGGCATCAAGGACCGTTCGCCCGTCTACACGCGCATGCGCGTGCCCTTCGAATTCGGGCCCGAGGACGACGCGGCCCGCTCCAAGGGAAGCTTCACCGCTCCGGTCGTCACCTACCAGGAGCGCCCGGTCTACCCGTTCTCCCTCAGGCTGAGCCGGGTCCGGGGCCAGGTGATGGTCGGCTTTGTCGTGGATCCACAGGGGAATGTGATCCAGCCAACCGTCATCGAGTCCACCCACCCCGACTTCGAGGCCCCGACGATCGAGGCCATCCTCAACTGGAAGTTCAAGCCCGGTGTCCACAACGGGCATCCCGTCTACACCCACATGGAGGTGCCCGTCATCTTCCAGCTCACCTACGCCGAGGGCCGCCTGGGCGGCGCGGACGCGTGGTCCGTGCCCGACAAGGCCTCGAGCAAGCTGCCCGAGATGTACCGCTACGACGAGCCCCCAAAGCCGATCCTGATCGGGGCCCCCGTCTATCCCTATGAGCTCCTCGTGGGCAACATTAAGGGCAAGGCATCGGTGGCCTTTGCGGTCGACCCGACCGGGCGAACCCGGTCGATCACGGTCTCGAGCGCCTCGCGCCCCGAGTTCGGGGCCGCCGCCGCCGCGATGGTGGCCGCGTGGCGTTTTGACCCGGCCATGCAGGGGGGCAAGCCGAGCTGGAGCCTTTTGAAGAAGGACCAGGACTTTAGCCGCAACGACGAGGACTTCCCGATGAGCGACTCGGCGCTGCGGCTCCTAAGGGAGCTCAGGAAGAGCCCGTGCCCGATCCTCACCAGTGCCGCCGCGCTCGACGTCCCCCTAAAGGGGCGTTTCCAGCCCGGCCCGGTCGTCCCGCCCTCGGTCTCCAAGGCGGACGTGCCCGCCACGGCATCGATCGTCTTCATCGTCGACCATGCCGGCCATGCCCAGCTCCCGAGGATCGCTTCGTCGACCAGCGAGGAGTTCGGCTGGGCGGCGGCCACGGCCATAAGCCGTTGGCAGTTCAATGCGCCCACGGTCAAGGGAAGGCCCGTGGACGTCTTTGTGGAGATTCCGGTCGCCTTTAGGCCCAGGCAGGCCGATGCCCGCCCGGCCGATCCGGCGCCCCCTGGTGCCCCCTAGGGCAAGGGCCTGGGCCGCGCTCGGGCGCAGGGCTGGCTCGCCAGGGCGCCTGGGATCGGCCCAAACGGGCCTTTTTCCCCTTGCCAAGGCGTCCGGCACTCTATGAGTTCGACCGCTCCTCTCATGCAAAAGACCAAGAAGTCCATTGCCAAGCGCTTCAAGTTGACCGCCCGCGGCAAACTCATGCGCCGCACACCCGGTTTCCGCCACCTGCTCTCGGCCAAGTCCACAAAGCAGAAGCGCCGTGCTACCAAGGACAAGCTCGTTGATCCTGGACACGCCAAGCCCCTCCTTCGCAGCCTCCCGTTCGGTCTCTGACCGGGCCGGGGCCGCATCCATCCAAACCAAGCCTGGCGGGTGAATTTCTAAGCCGACCCGCCGGCTATCAAATAAAAGGAACACCACAACATGGCTCGTGCAACAAACTCCCCCGCGTCGCGCAAGCGCCGCAAGAAGGTGCTGAAATACGCCAAGGGCTATTTCGGCAGCAAATCCAAGCTCTTCCGCTACGCGAAGGAAGCCGTCCAGCATGCCTGGCAGTACGCCTACCGCGACCGCAAGAAGAAGAAGGGCGAGTGGCGCTCCCTCTGGATCGTCCGCCTGAACGCGGCGTGCCGCGCCGCGGACATCAGCTACAGCAGGTTCGTCGAGGGCCTGAAGGCCGCCGGCATTGGCCTGGACCGCAAGGTCCTCGCCGACATCGCCGTCAACGATCCCGCGGCATTTGAATCCCTGATCAAGCAGGCCCGCGAGTCGCTCAAGGCCAAGAGTTCCGCAAAGAAATCCTGACCTCCGGGAGCAGGACGGAGATGCAAGAGCAACTCTCCTCGCTTCTCGCCAAGGCCAGCGCCGAGCTCCAGCAGATCCGGACCCGCCCGGAGCTGGAGTCCCTCAAAGCGCGCTACGTGGGACCCAATGGGGAGTTCACGGCCTTGATGAAGCAGATGGGGTCGGTGGCGAAGGAGCTTCGCCCGGCCATGGGAAAGCTCGTGAACGAGTCCAAGGCCCGGCTGCAGGCGCTCCTTGACGCAAAGCTGCGCGAGGTGGAGGAGGCCGAGCTCGCCGCCCGGCTCGGTCCCCCCACCGACCCGACGCTCCCGTCGCCCGACCCGGGACCGGGCACGTTCCACCCGCTCACGCTCGTGCGCGAGGAGGTCTGCCGGATCCTGCGCAAGGTGGGCTTCGTGGTCGCCGACGGCCCGGAGGTGGAGACCGAGTTCTACTGCTTTGACGCGCTCAACACCCCTCCCGAGCACCCGGCGAGGGACCCCCAGGACACGTTCTATTTCCCGGCGACCGCGCGCTTTGGGAACGTCTCCAGGCGCGTCCCGGGCGAGCGCTACCTCCTGCGCACCCACACCTCGTCGGTGCAGGTGCGCACGATGCTGAAGGGCCCACCCCCGATCAGGATCGTGTCGCCGGGCAGGGTCTACCGCCGCGACACCACGGACGCCTCGCACAGCGCCAATTTCCACCAGATCGAGTGCCTGTACGTGGACCGCAACGTCACGGTCAGGGACCTGAAGGCGCTGCTCGACTACCTCTTCGGCGCGCTGATGGGGCCCGGCACCAAGACCCGCTTTCGGCCGCACTACTTCGGCTACACCGAGCCCAGCTTTGAGGTCGACCTCTCGGCCAGGCACCTGCCCAAGGTGAACAAGGAGTGGATCGAGATCGGCGGCTGCGGCATCGTCGACCCCGAGGTGTTCAAGTCGGTGGGCTACGACCCCGGGGTCTGGACCGGGTACGCCTTCGGCATGGGAATCGAGCGCCTCGCGATGACGCTCTACGGGATCGATGACATACGGGTGTTCTACCAGAACGACCTCAGGCTCCTGCGCCAGTTCACGGGAACCCCCTGACCGGAGCACGCTCGGATGAAAATCTCGCTCAACTGGATCTGGGACTACGTGGCGCTTGACGCTCCCGTCGAGGAGATCACGCGCGCCATCACCTTCCTCGGCTTCGAGGTGGAGCACGTCGCGGTCACCGGGGCGCCGCCGCTCCCGAGGGTCGTCGTCGGCGAGGTCCTCACCCGCGACAAGCACCCCAACGCCGACAAGCTCTCGGTGTGCACGGTGGACATTGGCCCGGCGGGCGGGGTCCGCACGATCGTGTGCGGAGCCCAGAACTACAAGGTGGGCGACCGCGTGCCGGTGGCTCTCCCCGGGGCGGTGCTGCCGGGCGACTTCACGATCAAGCAGTCCAAGATAAGGGGGCAGGTGTCCGACGGCATGATGTGCTCGGCCCGGGAACTCGGCATGGGCGACGACCACGGGGGTCTCCTGATCCTCGACGGGCGGCCCGAGCTCGGCACCCCGATCAACGACGTGCTCCCGCCGGGCGACACTGTCTTCGACGTTGAGGTCACGCCCAACCGCCCCGACTGCCTCTCCCACCTGGGCCTGGCCCGCGAGCTCTCCGCATGGTTCAGGCGCGGCCTCTGCTACCCCCCCGAGAGGTTCTCGGGCGACCTGGCGGGGGCTCCCACGAGCACCCTCTTCACCGGCGTCCAGGTCGACCACCCCGAGGACTGCCCGCTCTACTCGGCGCACGTCATCGCGGGAGTCACGGTGGGCCCGAGCCCGGCCTGGATGCAGGAGCGCCTCAGGGCGGTCGGGCTCCGCCCGATCAACAACGTGGTCGACGCCGGCAACTACGTGATGCTCGAGTATGGGCAGCCGCTCCACGCGTTTGACGCCCGCAAGATAGGCGGCGGGCGCCTGGTCGTGCGCCGGGCCTTCGAGGGCGAGAGGATAAAGACCTTGGACGGGAAGGAACGGACGCTCTCCTCGCGGACGCTCGTCATCGCGGACGCGGAGAAGGCCCTGGTCGTGGCCGGGGTGATGGGAGGCGAGAATTCGGGCGTCGACCCGACGACCACCTCGATCGTCCTTGAGAGCGCGATCTTCAGGTCGTCGTCCATACGCGCGACCTCGCGCGCGCTCGGCCTCTCCTCGGACTCATCCTACCGCTACGAGCGCGGGGTGGACCCGCACATGGCGCTCGAGGCCGCGCGGCGGGCGATCGACCTGATCGTCGAGACGGCGGGCGGCACCGTGGTGGGGCCGATCTCGCTCGTCGGGGGCGACGTGCCCTGGGTCAGGGAGATCACGCTCACCTCGGGGTTCGTGACCGAGCGCCTCGGGTTTGAGATCCCGGCGCCGGAGATGAAGGCGGCGCTCGAGGCCCTCGAGCTGCGGGTCACCCGCGAGAACCCCGCGGCCGGCGGCGGCGTCGAGTGGGTCGTATCGATACCGAGCTGGCGCGACGACCTGGACCGGCCGATAGACCTGGTCGAGGAGATACTCAGGATCTACGGGACGGAGAAGATCCCGCCGGCGCGCGTCATCTCCGTGGGCCTGCCGGCCGAGGACGACCCGCTCGTCACCTTTAACCGCGCCGCCGTCTCGTACCTGGTGGGGCACGATTTCAACGAATGCGTGAACCTGACGCTCCGCCCGGCCTCGGAGCTCACGACCTGGGTGTCGGAGACGGCCGCCGCGGAGCTGGCGCTCGCCAACCCCTTCGTGGAGGACCAGTCGCACCTTAGGCCCACGCTCATCATGGGCCTCCTGGACACGCTGCTCCTCAACCAGTCGCGCGGCGTAGCGGCGAGCCGGCTCTGCGAGGCCGGGCGGATCTTCTTTGAGTACAACGGCCACAACTACGAGGGGGCCGGCGTCGGCTTCCTGATCGCCGAGGACCCGGCGCGCCATTGGAGGAGCCGCGAGCCGGCCGACTTCTACACGGTCAAGCACCACCTTGCCGCGGTCGCCGCGGCCGCGGGGGTGGACCTGGGCTCCGAGGCGGCCAGTCCCGTGACCGGGCCGGGCTTCGGCTGGCAGGAGGGCCACTCCGTGAACATCGCCGCCAAGGACCTCTCCTGGCTGGCCCGCTTCGGCCTGGTGAACCTGGCGATGCTGCGCGCCCGCGGCATCTCGGGGAAGGTCCTGGCAGGGGTCTTCGCCATACGCCCGGAGTGCCTCGCCCCCCCGACCGGGCGGATGCGCTTCCGCGACTTCAGCCTCTTCCCGGCCGCCCTGAGGGACCTGGCGCTCGTGGTCGACGCCCCGGCCCAGGCCGGGGACGTGGGGGCGAGGCTGGCGCAGGTCGCCCGCGCGGCCTCCGGGGAGCTCTTCGCGGTCGAAAGCGTCGAGGTCTTTGACGTCTACCAGGGCAAGGGCCTCGCCGAGGGGAAGAAGAGCCTGGCGTTCTCCCTCGTTTTCCGGTCGCCGACGCGGACGTTGACCGACGACGAGGTGAACGGTGTCCTCAAGGTGATCCAGGAAGAGATCGAAAAGACGACCCCATATCAAATCAGGAGATAACCCACCCGTGCCAAAGCCCGAAGACTTCAACCTGGACCACGTGGCGAACCTCGCCCGCATCAATTTGACGGCGGAGGAGAAGGCCCGCTTCGCCTCGCAGCTCGGGGACGTGCTCACGTACATCGCGCAGCTGAACGAGGTGAACGTGGAGGGCGTCGAGCCCACGGCGCACGCCTTCCCGGTCGTGAATGTCTGGGCCGCCGACGTGGCCGAGCCGGGCCTCTCGGTCGAGGACGCGCTCCGGAACGCCCCGCAGAAGCGCGACAACATGTTCGTGGTGCCCAAGGTCGTCGAATAACCCCCCCCAAGTGCCGCCGGAACTCTTCAACACCTCGGTTTCCGACCTCTCCCGGATGATGGGCTCAGGGAAGCTCTCGGCCGTCGAGCTCATGGGGTCGGTCGTAGCGCGCACCAAGGCCGTCGAGGGCAGGGTGCACGCCTTTAACTCCTTCGACGAGGCGGACGCCCTCGCGCAGGCCCGGGCCTCCGACCTGCGCCGTGCGCAGGCCAGGGCGTCGGGGAGCCCCGTCCACGCCCTTGAGGGCATCCCGATCGGGATCAAGGACGTGATCTCGGTGGCGGGCCAGCCGCTCACCGCCTCAAGCCGGATGCTCGCGAACTTCGTGTCCCCCTACGACGCCACGGCGACCCGGAGGCTTAAGGCGCTCGGGGCCATCTGCTGGGGGCGCCTAAACCTCGACGAGTTCGCGATGGGCAGCTCAACCGAGAACTCCGCCTTCGGCGTCACCTCAAACCCGTGGGACCTGGAGCGGGTGCCGGGGGGCTCCTCGGGCGGTAGCGCGGCGTCGGTGGCGGCCGGGGAGGCGATCGCCTCGCTCGGGTCCGACACGGGCGGCTCGATCCGCCAGCCGGCGGCCCTCTGCGGCATCGTGGGGCTAAAGCCCTCGTACGGGAGGGTCTCCCGCTATGGCCTCATTGCCTTTGCCTCGTCGCTCGACCAGATCGGGCCCTTCGCCCGCTCGGTCGAGGACGCCGCGACGCTCCTGGGCGCCATCGCGGGGCACGACCCCAAGGACTCGACCTCGCTCAGGATGGAGGTGCCCGACTACAACCGGGGCATAGCGGAGCTCGCGAGCTCGGGCCGCAAGTGGAGGCTTGGCATCCCCAAGGAGTACTTCGGCGAGGGGCTTGACCCCGAGGTCGGAGCGGCCGTCCAGGCGGCCATCGACGAGTACCGGAGGCAGGGCTGCGAGATCCGCGAGGTCTCGCTCCCGCACACCCGCTACGCGGTCGGCGCCTACTACATCATCGCGACGGCCGAATGCTCGTCGAACCTCGCGCGCTTTGACGGCGTCCGCTACGGCCACCGCTCCAAGGACGCCACCGACGCGCTCGACCTGTACTTCAAGTCGCGCGCCGAGGGGTTCGGGCCCGAGGTCAAGCGCAGGATCATCCTCGGGACCTACGTCCTCTCGAGCGGCTACTACGACGCCTACTACCTGAGGGCTCAGAAGGTGCGCACCCTCATCCGGCGCGACTTCCTGGAGGCCTACAAGCAGGTGGACGCGATCCTCACCCCGACGTCGCCGACCCCGGCCTTCAGGAAGGGCGAGAAGGCCGCGAACCCGCTGGCGATGTACCTGAACGACATCTACACGATCGGCGTGAACCTGGCGGGACTTCCCGGCATCAGCATCCCCTGCGGCTTCACCGCGGGAGGGCTGCCGATCGGGCTCCAGGTGATCGGCCAGCCGTTCAGGGAAACCGAGCTCCTCGCCGTGGCCCGCACCTACGAGGAGCGCAACGACTGGCGCAGCCGCCTCCCCAAGTTATGACCTACGAGGCCGTCATAGGGCTAGAGGTGCACGTGCAGCTCAAGACCCACTCCAAGATGTTCACCCGGGTGCAGGCCGGCTACGGCTTCCCCGAGAACACGCTCACCGACCCGGTGGTGCTCGCGCTCCCGGGCACGCTCCCGGTGATGAACAAGGACGCGCTCGACAAGATCATCAAGGCGGGGCTTCTGCTCGGCTGCGAGATCGCCCCGGTGTGCAAGTGGGACCGAAAGAACTACTTCTATCCCGACTCCCCGAAGAACTACCAGATCTCCCAGTACGACCAGCCGATCTGCAAGGGTGGCAGCGTCGAGATCGAGCTTCCCGGCCCCGCGCGCAACGTGATGGGGGAGCACAAGCGGATCGCCCTGACCCGCATCCACCTTGAGGAGGACGTCGGAAAGTTGAACCACGGCGAGGGCGTCTCGCTCGTGGACTTTAACCGCGCCGGCACGCCCCTCATGGAGATCGTCTCCGAGCCCGTGATCCGGAGCGCGGACGAGGCGTTCGCCTACCTGACCGCGCTCAAGACGATCATGATCTACGGGGGCATCTCCGACTGCGACATGGAGAAGGGGCAGCTGCGCTGCGACGCGAACATCTCGATCCGCCCGGTGGGGCAGGAGGCGTTGGGGACGAAGGTCGAGCTCAAGAACCTGAACTCGTTCTCGTTCGTCCGCGACGGCATAGCCCACGAGATCCGCAGGCAGGCCGCGGTGCTCGAGTCCGGCGGAAAGATCGTCCAGGAGACGCGCGACTACGACGGGCAGACCGGCACCTCCCAGTCGCTGCGCTCAAAGGAGATGGCCCACGACTACCGCTATTTCCCGGATCCCGACCTGATGCCGGTGGAGGTCGACTCGGCGTGGAAGGAGGCGGTCCGCGCCACGTGCCCGGAGCTGCCCTTCGACCGGCAGCGCAGGCTCCAGGAGCAGTACGCGATCCCCTACACGATCACATCGGTCCTCGTCCCGGACCGGGAGCTCGGCGACTTCTTCGAGGAGGCGGCGCGCCTCTGCGGGAAGCCCCAGGCGGCGGGCAACTGGATCACGAACGACCTCCTCCGGGAGCTGGGCGCGGCGAAGGTGGCGCTGGGCGGCTCCAAGGTGAGGCCCGCGCACGTGGCCGCCCTCGTGAAGCTGGTCGAGGAGGGCGTCATCCTCAGCAACGCGGCCAAGGAGGTCTTCATCGAGATGTTCCACACGGGAGAGACGCCCGAGGCGGTCGTGGCACGAAAGGGACTGAAGGCCGAGACGAACACCGAGGACCTCGAGCGCTGGTGCGCGGAGGCGATCGCCGCGAACCCGAAGTCCGTCGCCGACTACAAGGGGGGCAAGGAGAGCGCCCTCAATGCCTTCAAGGGACCGGTGATGCGCGCGGCCAAGGGCAAGGCCGACCCGAGGCGCGTCGACGAAACCCTGCGGCGGCTCCTGTCATAAGGCGGGGCGGGCGAAGGGGCCAATAGGTTCCGGCGGCTTGCCAGCCCGTGGGTTTGGGCTATCGTGACCGCCATGACGCGACGTGACGCTATCAAGGTTATCGGCGGGGGTGCGGCTCTGGTCGGCCTCGGCGCCATTTCGGGACTCCGGGCCGCGGACGCGGTCGTCCCCGTGGGGGCCGGCTCCACCAAGCAGCCCTTCGTCCTTCCCGAGCTGGGCTACGCCTACGACGCGCTCGAGCCCCACATCGACGCCAAGACGATGGAGATCCACCACTCCAAGCACCACGCCGCCTACATTAAGAATGCGAACAAGGCCCTGGAGGGCCACCCGGCGCTGGACCAGCTCTCGGCCGAGGAGATCCTCGCGAACCTGGGGACCATCGAGGAGCCGCTGCGCACGGCGCTCCGCAACAACGTGGGAGGCCACGTGAACCACAGCTTCTTCTGGAAGATCCTCTCGCCAAGGGGCGGCGGCCAACCCGCCGGCGACCTGGCGGCCGCTATCACGAGGGACTTCGGCTCCCTCGACGCCCTAACGACCAAGGTGAACGACGCCGCGCTCAAGCGCTTCGGCAGCGGCTGGGCCTGGCTCTCCCTGAAGGGCGGAAAGCTCGCCGTGCACTCCACCGGCAACCAGGATTCCCCGATCAGCGAGGGTGCGGCGCCGGTGCTCGGGATAGACGTCTGGGAGCACGCCTACTACCTCAAGCACCAGAACGTGCGCGCGGACTACGTGGCCGCCTTCTGGACGGTGGTAGACTGGGAGCAGGCCGGGCGCAACTACGCCGCGGCCCTCGGTGCGGCCAAGGCCTGACGGACTTGCCCCCTTTGGCCTTACGTGGCCGGTACGGCGGGGACCGTAACCTCCGCCTGCGTGCGGCTGGCGGCGGGGGACTTGCCGAAGAACTCGACGATGTGGCCCACGTCCGAATAGCCCTGGGCCCTCAGGGTCTCCTCGACTGTCTGCACCGCGCGGCGGAGCTCGTCGGCGGACGTGGCGTCCAGTTCCTCGACCTTGTTCGTCTGCTTGCAGACGACGTGATAGCGGTTCGGGTCGCCGAGATTGATCTCGTAGAGGCTCGTCCCGTTGATCAGGAACGCGCGGCGTACAAGGCCGATCGATTCAAAGGCGGCCATGCAGCGGTAGACCGTGACAATGTCACAGGACTTCGGGCCGAGCTCCCCGTGGAGAGCGTCAATGCTCGTCGGCCTTCCGGCCTTGATGAGGGCGGCCAGAATCGCGACGCGGGGCTGGGTGATCCTAAGCCCGGCCTCCTTCAGCTTGTAACAAGCCAGTTCGACGGGATTTTGGTCCTTACCATTTTTAACCCCAACGATGGGGTGGTTGGTCTGGGTGGAAGCGATCATTGTTTGGTAAATAGTGTCGATAAACGGGGTGTTTTGCGAGCCCAGAAGCGATTCTTTTGCAACTCGCCTACCTTTGCGCAGATAGGGTGCATTTACACGGCAAGGTTGCGCCCTCGGAGCGACCCTGCCAACATTGGGTCCTGAAACATGCAAGATTCGGATTTCCCGCGCATTGTCGCGCTCATCTGCAAGGAAGACACCCGGTTCGACAAGAAGGCCTACGATTTCGTGAGGCTCGGGCTCGACCATACCGTGAAGGAGATCCGCAAGAAGGACGCCACGCGCACGGGCAAATCGCGCCATGTGACGGGACCGGAACTCCTCGATGGACTGCGGATTTACGCGCTTGAGCAATATGGGCCGCTCACGAAGACCGTCCTCAATTCCTGGGGTGTCCATCGGTGCCAGCACTTTGGGGACATCGTATTTAACCTTATAGAGTATAACGCCTTCAGCAAAACCGACAATGATCGTCGCGAGGATTTCGCCGACATCTACCAGTTTGACGACGTGTTTGTGAAGCCGTTCCTGCCCACGCAGCGCCCCCGGGGTACCTCCACCGCCGAGGCGGTGGGTTCGACCTAATGGGAGCACCCTGATGGCCACAGCCAAATCCCCGACGCAGGACCGCGCCCTCCTGGATGCGTTCTGGCGCGAACCGGTCGAGCGCGTGGTCCTCCCGAATGGACTGACGCTCCTCGTGAAGACGGACCGCTCGGCGGCCCTCGCCTCGGTCCAGGTGTGGGTGCGCACCGGAAGCATCCACGAGGGGGAGCAGCTTGGCGCGGGGCTCTCGCACTATCTCGAGCACATGCTCTTCAAGGGGACGGCGCGGCGCAGCGGCCGCGAGATCTCGGCCACGGTCCAGGCCAACGGAGGCTACATCAACGCCTACACGACCTTCGACCGGACCGTCTACTACATCGACCTTCCCAGCGAGAAGCTCGAGGTGGCGGTCGACGTCCTTTCCGACGCCGTCCTAAATTCCACGCTCCCGGAGGTGGAGGCGCTGCGCGAGAAGGACGTGATCCTGCGCGAGATCGCCATGACGCGCGACGACCCGGACAACCGCCTTTGGGAGGCGCTCTTTTCGACGGCGTTCAGGGAGCACCCGTTTGGCCACCCGATCATCGGGCACAAGGACGTCTTCTCGGCGGCCGACCGGGCGGCGCTCGTTGCCTATTACCGCGCGCGCTACGTCCCGAACAACATGGTGGTGGTGATCGCTGGCGACGTGGACGCGGCCACGGCCCGCGAGGTCGTCGGGCGCCATTTCGGGCAGGCTCCCCGCTCGAGGCTGGCGCCGGTTCTCGTGCCCGCCGAACCGGCCCAGCTTGGGCCCCGGCGCGTGATCCGGCAGGAGAAGGTCGAGGTGGCCCGCTGCGCACTGGCCTGGCCGATCCCCGGCCTTGCGGACCCGGCGGCGCCGGTATTGGACCTCCTGGCCCTCGTGCTCGGCGGCGGCGACAGCTCGGTGCTCTGGCAGGAGATACGCGAGAAGCGAAACCTCGTCCACGCGATCGACGCCTCAAGTTGGAATCCCGGCTCAAGCGGCCTCTTCTGCGTCAGCTATTCCTGCGACGCCCCGAAGCGCGCGCAGGCCGAGGCGGCCATACTGCGGGTCCTTGCCGCGCACGGCGCGGCGGGGGCATTCAAGGCGGGCCAGGTGCGCAAGGCCTACCGCCAGTCCGTGGTGAGCGAGATCAACACCTGCAAGACGATGAGCGGCCAGGCCTCGCGCCTCGGGATGGCCGAGGTGGTGGTGGGTGACCTCGAGTTTAGCCGCACGTACTTCGATCGGCTGGGCCGCGTCACGGCCGCGGGCCTGGCCAAGGCCGTGAGGGAGTTCCTGGTTCCGGGCCGCATGACATCGGTTGCGCTCGAGCCCGAGCCCGCAGCGGCCGCCCCCAAGGCCGCCGTGCGCGCGGCTGACGAAAGGCCCGACTTTGAGGAGATAATCCTAAGGAACGGGGCCCGCATCGTGTTTCAGAGGGACCGGCGCCTGCCGAACCTGCACCTGCGCGTCCTCACGCTCGGCGGCCCGCTCAGCGACGCCCCGGCGCGGCGCGGCAGCTCCGCCCTCCTGGCGACCCTCCTCACCAAGGACACGCGCAGGCGCAGCTCCGCGGAGGTCGCCCGGAGGATCGAGGAGGTGGGGGGCACCTTCTCCTCGTACTCCGGGGACAACACGCTCGGGCTCTCGGTGGAGGTGCTCCCCCCGGACGCCAACCTGGCGCTTGGCCTGGTGGAGGAGGCGCTCCTTTCCCCGGCCTTCAAGGCGGCAACCCTGGCGACCGAGCGCGACAGCCAGCTGGCCGCGCTGCGCGAAGAGAAGGACGACGTGGTGGCCTTCGCGCGGAGGCTCCTGCGGGCCAAGTTCTTTGGGAAGCACCCCTTCGCGCTCGCAGCCAGCGGCAATGAGTCCGGCGTGGCCGCGACATCCCCGGGGGACCTCGCGGCGCTCTGGAGGCGCCTGCTCGTCGGGCCGGGGACCGTCGTCTCGCTTGCAGGGGACTTCTCGCCCGAGAAGCTAATCCCCAGGATCGAGCGGCTCCTTGCGGGGATCCCGGCCGGGAACACCCTGGCGCCCGGCCCCGTGTTCGAGGGGCCCGCCGAGCAGGGCGACTTTGTCGAGAGGCAGCCGCGGGAGCAGGCGGTTGTCATGGAGGCCTTTCCCGGGGCGGTGATCGACGCGCCCGACTTCTACGCGGGCGAGGTTCTGGACGAGCTCTTCAGCGGCATGGCCTCCAGGCTCTTCGAGCGGGTGAGGGAGGAGAAGGGGCTCGCCTACTTCGTGCGCTCCGGGCGCCTGGCATGCCGGAGCACGGCGATGTTCTACTTCATGGCGGGAACGCAGCCGGGCAAGGAGCGGGAGGTCCTGGAGGAGATCCGCCTTGAGATCGAGCGGGTGCAGGCGGGCGACATCGGCGCCGAGGAACTCCTCAGGTGCCAGGTGCGGCTGAAGGCCGGCCAAAGGAAGAGCCTGCAGACCAACTCGGCCCGGGCGATGCAGGCAGGCCTAGACGTCCTGCAGGGCAGGGCGGCCAACCACTGGAAGCGCTACGACAGCCTGATAGACGCGGTGACCCGGGAGGAGCTCTCGGCGTTCGCGCGGGCCCACCTCGCTGCGTCGCGGCGCACCCAGCTCGTGGTGAGGCCGTAGGGCACGCTACAGGCGCTCGGCCGCGCCCCCGCTCCACTTGAGCTTGGTCCTGACGACCGCGAAATGGGAGTAGTTCTTCTGCTGCGCCAGGGGGAGCCGTATCCGGGCGACCGAGATCGTGATGGGCTCGTTGGCCGAGGCCCTCAGGCCGCTCGCCCCGTCGATCGCCACCTGCACGCGGGTCCCCACCGTCCGGTTGAAGACGCGCAGCTTCACGCTATCCCTGAAGATGATCGAGCGGTTGGTGAGCGTGTGGGGGCAGATGGGGGTCATCGCGATCACCTTGGCCGCCGGGTGGATGATCGGGCCCCCCGCCGAGAGGTTGTAGGCCGTGGAGCCCGTCGGCGTGGAAAAGATGAGCCCGTCGCAGAGGTAGTCGGTCACAAGCTCGCCGTCGGCGAACACCTCCAGGTGCACCAGCCCCGTGCCGAGTTCGTCCTTGATGAGGACGTCGTTGAGCGCAAGGCCGGGCGCCTCGCCGGCAACGGAGCACTCGAGCATCGCGCGGCGGTCGACGTGGAAGCCCCCCTTGAGGATGTCCTCAAAGTCAACCTTGGCCTCGTCGGGCGAGAAGGTCGTGAGAAAACCCAGGCTCCCGCGGTTCACGCCGATGATCGGCACCTGCTCAAGCGCGGCCTCGCGGACGACACCCAGGAGCGTCCCGTCCCCGCCGATCACGCAGCACGCGTCGCAGCCCCTCAGGTAGCCGCGCCGGAGCGGGAAGCGCGTGGTCTGCTTCAGCGCGACGCCCTTGGACCGGGCCGCCGCCACCAGGCAGCGCGCGAGTTCGACCGCGCCGGGCTTTTCGGCGTTTATCACAAATGCAAGCGAACGGATCGGCTTCATAGGCGGGGGCCTTGTCCCGCCAAGGGTGGCGACCCCCGCCTGAGGCACAACAGGAATTCCCGGTTGCCGTCGGCCCCCTCGATCGGCGAATCCATGGAGCCCGCCAGGCGAGCCCCGGGCAGCCTGAGCGCAAACTCCTCCACGGACTTAAGCACCGCCTCCTGGACCGCGCGGTCCCGGATCACCCCCCGGCCCTTGTCCGCCTCGGCCTTGCCGGCCTCGAACTGCGGCTTGACGAGCGCCACGAGCGTTCCGCCTTCCCTTAGAAGCGGCCAGACCGCAGGCAGGACGCTCTTAAGCGAGATGAACGAGAGGTCCATGACGACCACGTCGAAGTCGGCGCGGGGCAGGTCCTTGGCCGTCATGCCCCGGGCGTTCAGCTTCTCGATGTTCACGACCCGGGGGTCGGCCCTGAGCTTGGGATGGAGCTGGGCCCTGCCCACGTCGACGCAGACGACCGAGGCGGCCCCGGCCTGCAGGAGGCAGTCCGTGAAGCCGCCGGTTGAGGCTCCCACGTCGAGCACGTGGGCCCCCTTCGGGTCGAGGTGAAAGCGGTCGAGCGCGGGAAGGAGCTTCTCGCCGCCGCGGCTCACGAACCGGGGGGGCCGGACGACAGAGTAGGGCCCGTCCTCGTCGCATTCGCGCCCCGGCTTGTCCAGGCGCTCGGTCCCGGCGAACACCCGCCCGGACATGATCAGCGCCTTGGCCTGCGTCCGGGACTCCGCGAGCCCGCGGGCGACGAGGATCTCGTCCAGGCGCCGCTTCATGTGAGGGTGGCGGCGAAGGCCCCGAAGTCCGGAAAGACGGGGACCTTGCCCGCGGCCACCTCGGGGATCGACGCCGGGGGAACCTTGCCCGTCCGCACCGCCACGGCGCGGATTCCTGCCGCAAGCGCGGCCCCGACATCGGCCTTGGAGTCCCCGACCATCCAGCAGCCCTCGGGGTCGAGCTTGTGCCTTGCGATCTCCTCCTGGATGAAGCGCGGCGACGGCTTGCGGTAGGCCGAGGGCTCCCCGGGCGCCTCCGGGGCGATGCAGATCCCGTCAAAGACCGGCCGGGAAAGGCCGAGCAGCTCCTCCATACGCTCGTTTACCCGGTGGGTGTCCTCGATCGTGTGGAGGCCCCGGCCGATGCCGGACTGGTTGGTGAAGAGGAAGAGCAGGAACCCGAGCTCGCGGGCCCGCGCCAAGCCCTCCGCCGCCCCGGGGATCAGCTCCACCCCGTCCGGGTCCGCCAGGTAGACCTTGTCGATGATGAGCGTGCCGTCGCGGTCTAGGAAGAGGGCCCGGTTCACGACAGGTGCGCGAGGTGGTCGAGGAGCTCGCCCGGGCTCACGGTGGCCGTCCCGAGCTTTCCCACGACGACGCCGGCGGCGGCGTTTGCAAAGTGGGCCGCCTCCTCGAGGCCCGCCCCGGAGGTGAGGGCCAGGACGAGGCACGCGAGCGCCGTGTCCCCGGCGCCCGAGACGTCGTAGATCTCGCGGGCCGCGGTTGGGATGGTCTTAATGACTTTGCCCGAGGCGCTTAGCAGCATCCCATCCTCGCCCATCGTCACGACAACGTTCTTTGTGCCGAATTTCTCGTCCAAGCGGGTGCACACGGCCTTGGTGGGGAAGGGGGCCCCGGGGGCGGGCTCGATCCCGGAGAGCTGGAGCGCCTCGCGCTTGTTGGGCGTTATCAGGTCGAGGCCGCTGAAGGAGAGGGCGTTCTTTGGCTTCGGATCGAGCGCCATGAACTTTCCCCCGGCCCGGGCGAGGCGGGTGACGCTCGAGACGAGAGCGTCCGTCAGGAGCCCCTTGGCATAGTCGGAGAAGACGACGGCGTCGCAGGCGCGGATCGCCTTCGCAAGCGCCGGGCCGGCCGCCTCCGGGTCGACGGCGTACGAGACCGGCGGGGATTCCCGGTCCAGGCGGCAGAGCTGCTGGTGCTGTACCATGACGCGGGTCTTGACGATCGTCGTGCCCTTACCGGCCGCGGCCACCGTCTGGACGCCCTTGTCGCGGAGGATGCCCTTTAGGCGCACGCCGGCCTCGTCGTCGCCTATGAAGCCGAATACCGTGCAGGAGGCTCCCAGCCCCGCAATGTTGATCGCCACGTTCGCTGCCCCGCCGGCCGTCCAGGTGTCGCGTGCGATGTCGATCACGGGCACGGGGGCCTCGGGGGAGATCCGCGTGGCGTCCCCCCAGATGTAGTGGTCAAGCATCACGTCGCCGATGACCAGGATCCTCAGGCCCTTGATCTTCTTAAGGAGGGCCTTGGCCCGGGTGGGGGTTATAGACATGGCGTGGCGGGCCGCGGGTTCGCGGTTACCTCAACTCCCAGTGATAGGGGTAGTTCGAGAGCATCCGCGGCGAGGCGCCCGTCACCTGGACGACGTCCTCGATCCTGCAGGCCCCGACCCCGGGGTAGTAGAGCCCTGGCTCCACCGTCACGACCGCGCCCTTCTTGAGGGGGGACTCCGAGTGGGTGTTCATGCGGGGCGCCTCGTGGACCTCGAGCCCGAGGCCGTGCCCGGTGCCGTGGAAGAACCCGGTCGAGCCGCTGGCCGTGTGGCGCGTCTCAAACCCGAGCGAGACAAAGGTGTCGGAGACCCTGCGGTGCACCTCGCTTGCGGGGACTCCCGCGCGGATCGTCGAAAGGGCCGCCAGCTGGGCCTGCCGGACCGCGGAGACGATCCGCTTCTGGGCGTCGGTTGCGCGGCCCCTGAGGAACGTCCGGGTCATGTCCCCGTAGAACCCGGTCGCCGAGACCCGCGGGAACACGTCCACGATCACCAGCTCGTTGGCGCCGATCGGGCCCGAGCCCCGGTTGTGCGGGTCGCAGGCCTGGTCGCCCCCGGCGACGATCGTCGAGTCCGAGACGGAGCCCTCCTCGATGCAGGCGGTCTCCACGGCGACCTTGAGGCGCTCGCTGGTCAGGACGCTCCCCTTGTAGAGGAGACGCCGCCCCTTGACCGTGCTCTGCCTGAGCATCCTCTCGGCGGCGGCGATCCCGGCCGCGCTGCAGCGGTTGCCCTCCCTCAGGGCGAGGGCCTCCGCCGGGGTCTTCAATTCGCGCTCGGGGAAGAGGGGTCCCTCGGAGATTGCGACCCGGATCCCGAGATCGCACAGCTCCTTGTAGAGGCCCGCCGGGAAGTCCTCGGGCACGGTGAGCAGACGCACCTTCAGTTCCTTGACCGCGAGCGCGATCACCCGGGCCGCGCTGGGCTTCTTCCCGGGCCAGGCCCTGCGCGCCTTCTCGTTGAACGCCTCGAGCGGGAGGACCACGTCGAAGTCGGAGGTGCGCTTGACCCGACCGAACTCGAGCGCGCTCACGACCGCCACCTTGCGCCCCCCGGCGCTCAGGGCAACGAAGGCGTCGGGCACGTTGACCCTCCCGAAATAGAGGGCGTCGGCGCTTCGCGCGGTGTCGGAATACAGGAGGATGTCGCGGTGTTTCAGGGTGGACATAGTGGAGACGGTTGTTGTCTAACCCCGTCGCGGGCAATTAACCTTTTTCTGCGTGAAAAATGCAAATCCGGTTTCGCTGGGCCTAAGGGTCGCCGCCGCGGCCCTCCTTTGCCTTTTTGCCTCGGCCTGCGGCTCAAGCCAGCCGGCCGCGGCCCCGGACAACAAGACGGTGTTCGACCATTTCAAGGTCGAGGTGGGGGGGCACCCGGCGAACCTTCAAATTGCCGTGTCGCAGGCCGAGCAGGAGCGCGGGCTCATGCAGCGGCCCGACCTGGGAGGGGACGACGGCATGCTCTTTGTCTATGCCGAACCCCAGTCCCTCAGCATCTGGATGCGCAACACGCCAGAGCCCCTAGACCTCGCCTACCTGACCGAGGACGGGGCGGTGGCCGAGGTCTACAGCCTCCTGCCGCTCGACGAGAGGCCCGTCACCTCGCACACGGCCGAGATGCAGTACGCCCTCGAGATGCCGAAGGGCTGGCTCGCGTCGCATGGGGTGCGGGTCGGGGACAGGATCGACCTGAAGGCCGTGGCAGCGGCGCTCAAGGACCGCGGCTTCGACCCGGCGAAGTACCGACTGGGGCGCGACCTGCCGGCCCCCTGATAGCAGCAGTTCCGGCTCCAACAGCCCCATCCGTAACCGGGGGCGAGCCTTCAAAGCACAGGGTTTTAAGAAACGAGCCCCGCAGGGACTCCTCCCGAAGGGCGAGCTTTCATTGGGAGCCGGTGCGCGGCCCCGTAGTTCAGAAGTCTATCGACAACCCCACGTAAAAGCCGCGGCGCGGGCCGTAGGCCGGAGCGGCGATGCCGACACCGGTGCCATTGCGGATCTCAACGACCTCGTTGAATAGATTGATGCAGTCGAAACGCAGCTTCACCTCCCTGATTCCCTTGGAATGAAGATGCCAGACGTACTCCACGCCGACATTGTCCGTCCAATATGGGGGAAGCTTTTCAAGATTCGCGAAGCCGGCGCGCAGGCCGTTTCCATAAAGGAAATCGGAATGGATCTGGGTATTCCTGAAAAGCGTATATGAGGCGCCGCCGGAGGCGGTGTACTTCCCCTGGTGATCGAGCTGGATGGAGTTCTCTTCCAGGTAAGCGATCTCGTTGGCGGGAAACTCATTTTCGACGGAATCGAAGTTGTGGGCCCAGGTCTGGACGTAGGAGAAATTAGCGTAAATGAACAGCGGGCCCTGTTTGAGGGAGCCCCCGAACTCGGCGCCATAGACCGTGCCAGAGGCGTAATTGAAATTGTTCAGGATGACCGCGGCGCCGAACTGGCCATCGTCCATCAGGTTCTTGGCCAACTTGCAGAACGCGTCCCCGGTGATTTGAAAATTCGGGGTGATCTGCCGGGAGGCGCCCAGGTCGAAGTAGTTGTCGCGTTCGACCCTAGGCGGATCGTCTCTCTCGTTGAAAGGGGCGTCGGTGGTGTATTCGAAGGCCCTGACGGTGGAGGGCGGAACGAATTGCAGCGTGGGCGGCATGAAATAGCGCGCGTAGCCGACGTGCGCCGAAGTGGCGTCGTCAAGCCTCCAGACCAGATTGGCCCGCGGACTGAGCTGCTGCTCGTTGTCGAATGAGACGTCAAAGCGGTCGTAGCGGAGCCCGTAGTTGAGGGTCAACTGACCGCCCAATCGCCATTCGTCCTGAAGGTAAAGGCCGGCGGTCAACCCGCTGTTTGCGCCGTTGTCGATTACGGTGACCGGGGTGAGGGAGGATTGCGGCGGGTTGCCGGGCAGGGGGGCCGGGCCCCCGAGCTGCGGTATAATCTCAGTGGTTGGGCTGGCTGTGAATTGGGAACTCGAGGGAAAGACGGCGGAGGTCGTGTCGAGCCGTTCGACGTCGTAGGTGGCGAGCATCCCGAAGCGAATCGTGTGGCCATCGCCCAGCTTGCAGGATGCGTCCGCTTGGAGGCCATTGGCGAGGTCGCTGTTGTCCACCTGCGCCGCAGTTCCAGCCAAGAGCAGGTCCTGCACTCGGTCGGGGGTAAAATCAATGTCGGTGTAGCGGGAAAGCACGGATACCTGGCAGGAAAGGAGCCCCGCGGATTTCTGATAGGATAGAACCAGGTAATAATTCTGCTCGAACTGGTGATTATTGGCCGTCGCTGAGTCGGCAGGTGGGCCTTTCGCCAGTTGGTAGATGGGCGCCACCCCGGCAGTATCGGGAATCTGGAACGTGGCGTTCGAGCTGCTCAGGAGCAGAGTCAGGCGGCTCGTTTGGTCGATGCGATGGGAGATGTAGCCGAAGAACTTTTCCTGATCCGTAAGGTCATGGAGCGGTTCGGATTCGGGCGTCGTGTTGTCGATGCCATGGTCGTCGTGCAAGTAGGAGATAGCGAAATAGTACTCCAGGCTTCCCGACGTGCCGCCAAGTTGCAGGCATGGGTTGATGGTATCGTAGCTGCCGCCATAGAGCGACAGCTCGGAGCCGTTCAGTTGGGAGCCTTTCTTGGTGGTGACGTCGATAACGCCGGCCGTCCGATCGCCAAACTGGGCAGGCAGGGTGCCCGTGACGAGAGTGACCGACTCGATCAGGTGGGTGTCGACCTCCTGGCCAAAGCCATTGAGGCTCTCCGGGAGCAGGACCCCGTTTATTCGGTACTGAACATCGCCGTGGTCGCCGCGCACGTGGATCTCCCCAAATTCCTCCTGCACGACGCCAGGGGCCTGCAAGATGAGCTGCTGAAACGACGAGCTTTCGCCCTGGCCCATCGCCTGAATTTGGTCGGGGCCGATGGAATAGGAAACAGCACCCAAACTAGGAGCAATTTCCTCCCGGGCCGCATCCAGGTTCGCATCGACCGTGACAGCTTCAAGTTGGATCGGTGCGTCGGGGGCCCCTCGGCCGGATATTTCCCCTGCGGCACTTGCCCCGGCTTGAACGGGGACCTCCGGGAGACCCTGTTCGCCCGCGAGTGTGATAAGCACCGACCCGTTAAACAGTAATGCACATGCGGCGGGGGTAATGTTCTTGAACCTCGGCCCGAGTCTTTTCTTGAGGCCCGAGAAGGTTAGTGCCGGACCCTTCTCCGGCAGGAGAGGACGGGCGGTCATCTTAATTTGAGGAGTGCAGCAGGGAATTTGGTTATGTAGAAACAGGTAATTTGAGAAGTCAAAGAGTAATTGAAGTGTATTCAAAATGTTCCGTCCCCTCGCTTCAGATAATGCCGTCAGGCGCAGCCGAGGACTCTCCTAGGGCGATTCCCGCCCTATCTGGCGAGCGGAGCACTGCCGATCGCGATGGGGGATCAAGGGGTTAACCCCAAGGGCCCAATCCCTAGCAGTTGGCGCCCGCTGGAAAAACCTGCCAGGAATCGGTCCGCTCTTCTAAGAGGGATGGGGCCGGGCGCTTGTTGTCGCACACGGTCAATCATTGCCTGCTATCTGGCTCTCGCCCCGACCGTGTCCCAATCCAAGGCCAACCTGCTAGTCCTTCGGGATTTCGTTGTCGGTGCGCAGCACGATGACCGGCTCCTTGGTCTTCACCCAGAGCTCGGTCTCGCGGAACAGCTTTGCAGGCACGGCCTCGATCGCGTCGCCCACGGTCTTTGCCGGGTAGAGCCGGCCCTTCTTCGAGGCATTGTAGTCGTACGTGGCCTTAAGGAGGCGCTCCTGCACGGAGGCCGGGCTCTCGTCCTCGGGGATCTGGAGCACCCACCCGGTGAAGTCCACCTTGGGCAGCTTCCCGTTAGGGTCGCTCACTAGGATGACGAACTGCTTCTTCACGGGCGGCGGCTGGTCCCCGTCTCCGGGGTCGGGCTGGACGGCCAGGTTCATCTCCTCGACCACGCGGCGCAGGACCGCGGGGTCGATTTGGTTCTTCTTGAGGATCTCGGCGACCTTGTTGACGTCGATTTTGGGCATGGATGGGTTTTGGAGAAGGCGAAGCGCTAGCGCTGCTCCCTGAGGTTCCTGATCTCTGCAAACTGCTTCGGCGAAAGGAGCCGCCTCGGGACGCGCCGCTCGGCCTCGGACACGAGCTTGTCCCAGTCCTCCTCGGCCGGCTTGTGGACCTCCCAGGACGTGAAATGCCCCTGCTTGCGGAACCACGTGAGGTTGCCGCCGTGCACGATGGCCTTCACCTGGTATTTGCCGGCCTCGGGATCCTTCACCCACCATCCGAATTCCATGCTCATGAGAGGGGGAGCTCCGTCACCTTTTTCCCCGCGCGGAACACCCCGCGCCTGGACTCGACCTCGCGGACGCGGATCCGGTCCGGGTAGATGTCCGCGGCCATGGCGCCGAAGGGCCGGCAGAAGGAGCCCGTGTTGATGACCACGATGCCCGAGGCCATCCGCCAGACCCCGGGCCTGTGGGTGTGGCCGATCAGGATGAACCGGGCCTTAGGGCGGTGCTTGAGGGCGAGGGCGGCCGCCCGGTCGGGGGCCTCCCTCCAGGCCCTGAGCATCGAGAGGAGCCGCTGCGGCGGCCAGACCGTGTCGCCCGCCAGCCGGATCGCGTAGCTGAGCGAGTCGCGCTCGGACTGGTGGCGCTGCGGGATGGTCGCCGCCACGGAGCGGAAGGCGGCGAGGCGGCTGTCCAGCTTGCAGGAGCCGTCCTCGGGAAGCCCGGCCAGGGCCGCGATCACGCGCTGGCGGATCACGACGGCGTCCTTGGACCAGGGGACCATGTTGTCGAAGAGCACGTCGCCGTGGGTGACCAGGACGTGGCCACCCGCCATCTCAAGGCAGTGCCGGCCGGAGATGTCCGGGTCGTGGTTGCCCGTGAGGAAGGTGACCGGAACCCCGACTGAGCCGAAGTACTCGAGAACCTCGCCGCGGGTCTCGGCGGGGTGCTGGCCGCTCTTGTGGGGGCGCGTGTCAAGGGTGTCGCCGTTGAAGATGAGCGAGCAGACGCCCTCGAAGAGGGGCCTGAGCTCGGCGAGCGAGCGCACGCGGCTGCCACGGTCCGCGTAGTGAACGTCCGAGATGACGCGGGTAGGGAGCGCTCCCACTCAGTTGGATCCGTCCGAGGGCCGCCCGCCGGGGAAGCCCCCGGGCATCGCGCCTCCCATCATCGCCCCCAGGTCAAACTTGCGCCACCCGTCCGGGGCGGCGAAATAGGAGTCCGGCAGGCTCGTCTTCTCGACCGAGGTCACCTCGAGGCGGAACTTCTCCTTGCCGCCGACGCTGGTGACGACCCGCATCGGGAAGAAGTTCCTGCCCTGGAGCGCCGACTCCCAGCCCTGGGGGGCCGACTGGGGCCCGCCGGGACCCCCGCCGTGGGGGAGGCCCCCGAAGGTGCCCAGTTGGTCGGTGACCCAGATCTCGGAGGTTCCCTGGGGGCCCGTGTGGACCCACTTCGTGCACTCGTAGCCAAGGATCGTCTCCTTGGTGCCGGTCTGCGTGATGTCCTGCGGGGAACCCTGGGAGGCCTGGGCCTGGGGGGTCGCCTGCTGCTGGGTGGGAAGGGGCCTCACCATGTACATCCTCTGCTGGGCCATCAGCATGATCATCTGGTGGTTCTTAAAGTCGATGATTGCGGCCATGGAGCCCTTCTGCGACTGGATGTCGGTGCGCAGGAAGCCCTCCTTCATGCTCATGTCGAGGGTCTGGGGCCCGTCCTTGGCGGAGGAGGTCATCTTCATGGACACCTTGCCTTCAAAGGATTCCGCAGGAAGCGCGCAGGGAAAAACAAGCGCGGCGAGGGTGACAAGCGCTGGAATTAATTTCATGGCGGCGCGATTATCGGATTGCAGCGGGCCGGTGCAATGAAAGAAGGCCACTGGGTTGAATTACAGGCACGCCTTCCACGCGGGTAACTTTGCAGACGTGCTTAAGCATGCGCTCATGGTCCGCCTGGCCCGGGCGATGCAGCGCAAGGAGAAGGCCTTTCTCTATGTGGACACCCATGCGGGACGGGGCCGGTACGACCTGGCAAAGGCGTCGGAGGGTGACACCCAGGCCCGTGCCCCCGAGTGGCCCGAGGGGATCGGCAGGCTCTGGGACAGGGCCGACGCCCCCCCGGAGGTCGCCGACTACCTGGGCCTTGTCCGCGCATTTGACCTGCGGCACGGCAACCTCGCCCCCGAGCCCCGGTTTTACCCGGGCTCCCCCCGGCTGGCCAAGGCGGTCGCCAGGCCCCAGGACCGCATCGAGCTCTGGGAGAAGCACCCGGAGGAATGCGACGCCCTCCGCGATGAATTCCACGGGGAGCGCAGGGTGTCGGTGCACCGCGCCGACGGCTATGCGGCCATCAGGGCCTGCCTGCCGCCGGCCGAGAGGCGGGCGCTCGTCCTGATCGACCCTCCGTTTGAGTCCCAGGAGGAGTGGCGGCACATCGAGGCCGCCATGGACGAGGCCTTCAGGAGGTTTCCAGGCGGAACCTATGCGATCTGGTACCCCCTCTCCGGGCGCGTTCCGGCAGCGGACTACCTTGGCTACCTGAAAAGCCTCGGAAAGCCCTGTTTTACCACCGAGCTCGCCCTGGCCGGGGCCGGGACGGGGATAGCGGGATGCGGCGTCGTGACCGTCAACCCCCCGTGGAAGGTGGACGACGAGGCCCGGGCGATTGTCGGTTACCTGGCGACCGTGCTCTGCCTTGGCCAAGAGGCCCAGGGCTCGGTGCGGTGGCTGGTTCCCAAGTGATGGATATCGGGGCGGGCCGGCTGGACGTCCAGCGGCGGAGGCCTGAAGATGTGCCTCGTCCAACTAACGTCTTCACGCGGGGTTGCGCGGGCAGTCGCGTTCTCAGCGGCCAGCGGTCGCGCGCGGAAGATAGGCGCGTACGGTGTCATGGTAATAGCTACGACACGCGCGTTCAAAAAATGTACCAAAAAATATCGAAAAAGGTGGCGGGCCTCCCGCGGCCCGCGGGCCGCGACCGCCGCCAAGGGCGGAGGGGCTGCCCGCGGGCGCGAGAGTTATCCGTCTTAGGCGACCCGCCCCAGGCGCAGGGCCGGAGCCAGGACAGCCTGGAGCTTCGGCACCGCCAGGGTGAGCACGCCGTCATCGATCCCGGCCTCCAGCTTCGAGTAATCGAAGCCGTGGCCAAGCCGTAGCCGCAGGCGGTAGTCGCGCTGCGATCCCTCGAGGTTCAGGGCCTGCCAGTTGACGCGCACAAAGCGGGTCTTGTGCGCCGTGATGACCAGGTCCGGGCCTGAGGCCTCGATCTCCACGCCGGAGGCACCCACACCGGGTACGTAGACGACGATTTGGACGGCGTCAGGGAGCTCACGGCAGTCGTAGCTCGGCTGGCGAAACAGGGCGTTGGACGCCTTGTACGCGCTGCGATGACGGCTGGATGTGCTCGTGGTGTGGTATCTCGTGTTCATGGTGGGAAAGGCAGGTGCCCCCTGGGGGCTTTTGGCCTCCGGGCTTCTGGGTTTCTAAACGTCTTCCGGGTGGGAGGGTTTAGGCCTTGAAGCCCGCGCTGGCCGTTTTGTTCCAATTGGAAATGGCG
>Ga0302196_10001116_pt1 | contig 25598 bp, 19 predicted proteins | sample II_Bog_N1_3_FD_198794 | JGI IMG/M metagenome (GOLD analysis project Ga0302196, IMG submission 198794) | Peat permafrost microbial communities from Stordalen Mire near Abisko, Sweden - II_Bog_N1_3 | ecosystem: Environmental > Terrestrial > Soil > Wetlands > Peat | place: Sweden: Abisko...
TCAATCCACGGGGATTCGTCCCGTTCGTCCCGGCCTTCCTGTTAAAAAAAGGTGTTTTTGGAGACAAAGTATGGTTAATTGCGCGCCCATGGCTGATGATCTCGTCCAGCTTGTCACGGCAATCGCGCAGCGCGCCCGCGCGGCGTCGCTGGTGCTCGCCAACGTGCCGACGGCGGCGAAGAATGATGCCCTGCTCCGGCTCGCGGACGGGATCGACGGCGCCCATGGGCTGCTGCTGGCCGCCAACCGCCGGGACCTCGAGGCCGCCGCGGCCGCGGGGCTCACCGCGGCGCAGATCGACCGCCTCACCCTCAATCCCGCCCGCCTCCAGCGGCTGGCCGACTCGGTGCGCGAGGTGGCGGCGCTGCCCGACCCGGTCGGCGATGTGCTCGAGGCCTGGACGCGCCCCAACGGGCTGCGGATCCGCAAGGTCCGGGTGCCGATCGGGGTGATCGGCATCATCTACGAGGCGCGGCCCAACGTCACGATCGACTGCGCCATTCTCTGCCTCAAGTCCGGGAACGCCGCCATCCTGCGCGGCGGCCGGGAGATCTTCCATACCAACACGGCGCTGGCCACGCTGGTCGCGGCCGCGCTCACGGTGGCCGGCCTGCCGGCCGACGCCGTGCAGCTCATCCCCACCACCGACCGGGCCGCGCTCACCGCGCTGCTCCGGCTCGACGCGTACATCCACTGCATCATCCCGCGCGGGGGCGAGAACCTGATCCGCTTCGTCGCGGAGCACAGCACCATCCCCGTCATCAAGCATTACACGGGGGTCTGCTTTGTCTATGTGGACGAAGCGGCCGACCCGGACCTGGCCGAGAGGGTGCTGCTCAACGCCAAGGTCCAGCGGCCCGGGGTCTGCAACGCGGCCGAGCAGCTCCTCGTGCACGCCCGGGTCGCCGCCACCCTGCTGCCCCGCCTCGGTCGGGCGCTGGCCGGCCAGGGCGTGGAGCTTCGGGCCGACACGGCCGCCTCGGCGATTTTCGAGGGTGCGGGCATCGCCCACACCCCGGCCCAGCCGTCCGACTACACGGCGGAGTTTCTCGCCCTCATCCTCGCCGTGCGGGTGGTCGACTCGCTTGAGTCCGCCATCGGCATCGTCAATCGCGACGGCTCCGGCCACAGCGACGCCATCATCACGCAAGACGCGGCCGCGGCCCGGCGCTTTCAGGCCGGGGTGGACAGCGCGGTCGTGTTCTGGAACGCGAGCACGCGCTTCAACGACGGCTTCGAGTTCGGCTTTGGCGCGGAGATCGGCATCAGCACCGATCGCCTGCACGCGCGCGGCCCGATGGGCCTGCCGGAGCTGTGCATCCACAAGTTCCTGGTCGACGGCACCGGCCAGGTCCGCGGCTGAGCCGGCGGCCCTGAGTGAAGGTGGAGCGCGTTGTCCCTAACGCGCTGGTCCGGCGTGGCACGGGCTTCCAGCCCGTGTCGGGGATGACATGGGCTGGAAGCCCATGCCACGGCTGGGGAGGCAGCGCCGAAAATTGTGCTCGGTTTCTGGCACTTGGGCGATAAATTCGGGTCTCAGCCTTTCCGGTCCCCCTCACTGCCATGCGCCGCCTTTATCCCCCGTTGATTGTTTGCGCGCTCGTCGCCGGGTTCGGCGTGGCGGTGGCCGCTGCCCAAGCCCCGGCCCTGGCGCCGCCGGCGGACCCGGAGGCGACGACGCCGGCCGCCCTGGCCGCCCATCCCGCGCCTGCGCCGGACGCCGCCGCCAGCGGCGCCGCGGATACCCCGCCGCCGCCCCGGGCTATTTCCTCGCAGACGGCCGCCCGGCTGACCGCCTCGATGCCGGGATACATCGCCAAGAAGCCCGTCGCGGCCAATGCCGATGACGACCAGGCGGACGCGACCGACGCCGAGAAGCCAAAGAATGACATTATCCGCCTGCCGGATTACATCGTGCGGGAGCGGCCGCCACCCGTCTTCACCCAGCGGGAGATTCTGACGCCGAAGGCCCTGGCCGAGCTCGAATTCAAGAAGCACCCCGGGCTCAACCTCTGGGGGCTCATGCCCTTTTCGTCCCTCAATGCGAAGATCGCCCTCCAGATGTACGACGAGGAGGCCCGGCTGGACAATATCACCGACCTGACGGACACCGCCCATGCGATCGGGCGGGGCGGGGACGGCGCCCAGGACGAATACATCAAGAAGGAGACCCAGCAGACGTTCATGCACGACGTGTGGGGCAGCGGGGATGAGAACGACGGGAAGTAGTAAAAGGGACCCGGGTGCTCACCCCTGAAAACCTGATTTTGCGGGAGTTGCTGGCCCGCGAGCCGGAATGGGTGTCAGGGACCGCGCTCGCCGCCAAGCTGGGCGTGAGCCGGGTGTCGGTCTGGCACCAGATGGAGAAGTTGCGCCAGCAGGGGTTCGTCTTCGAGGCCCAGCGTTCGCGCGGGTACCGCCTGGCCGCCCGACCCGGCCTGCTGCACGCGGCGCTGGTCGAAATCCAGCTGAAGGTCCGCCCGCGCGGCTTCACCTTGGTCGTGCTCGACGAGATCGACAGCACCAACGACGAGGCGGCGCGCCAGCTCGCGGCCGGCCGCGCCGCGCCCTTTGCCGTGCTGGCCCGCCGCCAGACGCTCGGCCGCGGCCGGTTCGGCCGCACCTGGCACAGCGAGGCCAACGGCAACCTCTACGCGAGCTTTGCCTTCCGCCCGGGGGTATCGCCCGACCGCATGCAGACCTTCACGCTCTGGATGGGCGCCAATCTCTGCGAGCTGATCGCCAACTTCGCGCGGGTCACGCCTGGCATCAAATGGCCCAACGACATCGTCTTCGACGGGCGCAAGGCGGGGGGCATGCTGACCGAGGCCCGGGTGGATGCCGACCAGATCCGCGACCTGGTCTTCGGCCTGGGGCTCAACGTCAACAGCCCGCCCGGGTCGTGGCCCGGTGACCTCGGCCGGCGGGCGGTTTCGCTGGCCGAACTCGCTGGGGCGCCGCTCGACCTCAATCGCCTGACCGCGGCCCTCATCGGCCGGGTGCTGCTCGCCTATTCCCGGTTTGTCGATGGCGACCACCTGGCGACCTTCGCCGATCTCTGGCATCGCTATGATGTCTTGCGGGGCCGGCGGGTGGCCTTGGTCGAGGGCGGCCGCCGCCACGCCGGCACCGTCCTGGGCGTGGACAACGAGGGGTCGCTCCTGCTGCGGGACGAACGCGGGCGCACCCGGCGTTTCCGGGCGGGCGAGGTGACGCTGGAAAAGGCGGGTTGATATCGGCGGGTGCCGCACCTTTGCTTTCGTCCATGTCCGATCCACCGCCGCCCGCCATCGCCGTCAGCCACCTCGTGAAGGTCTTTGCGGGCGCGGCGGCGGTCAATGACATCAGCTTTGAGGTGGCGCGGGGCGAAATCATCGGGTTCCTGGGCCCCAATGGCGCGGGCAAGTCCACCACGATGCGGATCCTGACCGGCTATCTGCCCGCGACCTCGGGCACCGTCAGCATCTGCGGGTTTCCGGTCACGACCCATCCCGACGAGATCAAGCGGCGGATTGGGTACATGCCCGAGAACAATCCGCTGCCGGAGGACATGCGGGTGAGCGAATACCTCTACTACCGGGGCCGGCTGAAGGAGGTCACGCGCCGCAAGCTCGGGCCCCGCATCGACGAGGTGCTGGAGGCCTGCGACCTCAAGCGGGTCCGCCACAAGATCATCGGGCGGCTGTCCAAGGGCTATCGCCAGCGGGTCGGCATCGCCGAGGCCATCCTGGCCGAGCCGCCGGTGATCATCATGGACGAGCCGACCATCGGCCTGGATCCCCACCAGATCCTCATCGTGCGCGACCTGATCTCCAGCCTGCGCGGCCGCATGACGGTCATCATCTCCAGCCACATCCTGCCCGAGATCGAGGTGACTTGCGACCGGGTGCTGATCATCAACCAGGGCCGGATCGTGGCCCAGGGCACCCCGGCGGCGCTCCGGCGCGAGATCCTCGGCCGCTTCGCCTACAACCTGGAACTTGCGGGCGACACCGCCCGGCTGCCCGCGCTGCTCGCGCACGTCGCCCCCGCCATCCAGATCTCCGGGCAGGGCGAGCCGGATGCCGCGGGCTTCCGGTCGGTGACCCTCGCCACGGAGTCGGCCGCGGAGCTGGGCGAGGAGCTGCTGGGCGCGCTGCTGGCGGACGGCCTGCGGGTGCGGAGCCTGAGCCGGGCGCACCCGACGCTGGAGGACGTCTTTCTGGCCGCGACCCGGCGCAGCTGGGACGCGGTCGATTCGGGAAAAAAATGAAGCACTTCTTCACCATCCTCAGCCACGAGATCCGCATGCTGCTCGTGAATCCCAGCACCTACGTCGCGGCGGTGGCGTTTCTCGCCGTGATGGGCTTCGAATTCACCCGCATTCTCGACCGTTACAGCCAGGCGCCGCAGGACGCCTCGCCGGCCAGCATGTTCTTCGCGCAATTCTGGCTGCCGGTTCTCTTCATGGTCCCGCTGCTGACCATGAAGTGCCTGGCGGACGAGCGCCGCCTCGGCACGATCGAGACCCTGCTCACCACGCCCGTGACCACCACGGAGGTCGTGCTGGGCAAGTACGGCGCGGCCTACGCCCTGTACATGGCGCTGTGGGGCGCGACCGGTGGATTTTTCCTCATCCTGCGGCATTTTTCCGGCGACACCCGCCTGTTCGACCTCGGCCCGCTGATCGGGGGCTATCTTTTCATCGCGGTCTCCGGCCTGCTCTTCATCGCCGTGGGGGTCCTGGCCAGTTCGCTGGTGCGCAACCAGATGGTGGCCGGCATCCTGTGCTGCGTCCTGCTCTTCGCCCTGCTCTTCGGCGGGGCCTACCTCGCCGACGCCCCCTGGCTGAAGGGCGAGGCGTTCGAGCTGGTCCGCTCGGCGGTGAGTTACGCGCAGATCCAGCGCCATTACGAGGACTTCACCCGGGGCGTCGTCGACATGCGCCAGATCCTCTTCTACCTCAGCGGCACGGTCCTCGCGCTCATCTTCAGCGTCCTCAGCGTCGAGGCCAAGCTCCTGCACAGCTGATGTCCGCCCTCCACAGCTTCCGCGCCACGCGCTGGGTCCGCACGGCCAACCTGCTGCTCCAGGCCGTGCTCTTCCTCACGCTGGTCGCCGGGATCAACTATCTCGCGGGCAACCACGTCCTGCGCGACGACCCCTGGCGCTACGATCTCACCCGCTATCACCGCTACTCGCTCTCGCCGGAAACGCTCGCCTACCTCAAGGACCTGCCGGCGCCGGTGCGCCTGATTGTGACCGTGGGCGAGGGCGAGGCGGACCCGGAGGTGCGCGGCCTGCTGCGGGAATACGCCTATGCGACCGAGGCCAATCCCGACGGCAACAAGATCACGGTGGAGTACCTCGACCTGGACCTCAACCGCCGGGAGGCCGACCGGCTGGGGATCGACCAGGACAACACCGTCTTCCTGCGCTGCGGCGACAAGCACGACCTGCTGCCGCTCAAGCGGCTCTTTCGGTACGAGGATGGCGAACGGACCGCCTTCCAGGGCGAACGGGAGATCACGGCGGCGATCCTCTATGTGTCCAACCCCGCGCGGAAGCAGATCTACTTCCTGATCGGGCACGAGGAGCTGCGGCCCGACGACGTCGACCCGGTCAACGGGCTGTCCAGCGCCGGCAACGAGCTGGAGCTGCGCAACTACAAGGTGGACACCCTCGACCTGGCGCAGGCGCGCCGCATCCCCGAGGACGCCTCGCTGCTGGTCGCGGTGGCGCCCCGGGCGCCCTATCCGCCCTTCGAGGAGCAGTTGCTCCGCGAGTACGTCGGGGCCAAGGCGGGGCGGCTGCTGCTCTTCCTCGCCCCGCATTACCCCCACCCGAACCTCGGGCTCGAGAACCTGCTGGCCGACTGGGCGGTGATCGTGGACGACGACCTGCTCTGCGACACGGGAGCCGCCAACGTCACGGAGGACGGCGACCTGATCATCCGCTATTTTGCGGCGCACCCCGTGACGCAGGCCCTGCTCAACGACAAGGACGGCCTGCGCATCGGTCCGACGCGCACGGTGCGGCCGGACCCCGCGCGGGCGGCCGGCAACGACCTCACCACCGTGACGATCGCGGCCAGCTCCGGCTCGGCCTGGGGCGAGATCAGCTACGGCTCGCGGGTCGCCGGGGCCTTCAGTCCGGCGGTGGACCTGCGCCCCCTGCCGGGCATGGATCCGCCGGACCGGCTGGGCATCGCGGTGGCCTCCGAGCGCGTGGCCGCGCGGGACAACCTGCCCTTCAGCGTGCCCGGGGGCCGGCTGGTGGTGGTCGGCACCGGCGACCTGCTGACCAACGCCCGCATCGCCAACACCGGCGCGCTCGACCTGCTGCTCGGGGCGGTGGCCTGGGAGGTCAATGGCGACACCCAGCTCGCCATTCCCGCCCGCCCGATCGATCGCTTCCAGCTCTCGCTCAGCGCGGGGGAGCTGCACAAGCTGCGGTTCTGCCTGCTGCTGGCCTTGCCCGGCGCCGCCGCGCTGCTCGGCCTCCTCGTCTACTGGACCCGCCGCCGCTAAACCGAACTTCCGCTTTTCGCCTTCAGCCCCCCCACTTTCCGCTTTCCGATTTCCGCTTTTTTCCGCCCCTCCCATGCGCACCAAAGTCACGCTCGTCCTGCTGTTCCTGAACGTCGTCCTGTTTTTCTTCATCTTCCACTTTGAGCGCAACTGGCGGACCGAGCGCGTGGCGCTCGAGGTGCGCCGGCGCGTGCTCGGGGCCGAGGCGGCCGATATCCGCTCGCTGGACGTCGCCAGCACGCTGCCCGGCGGCTCATTCAGCCTGGAGCGGCGCGGCGGCGCCTGGTTCCTCACCCGGCCGGTCGAGTGGCGCGCCAACCCCCACGCGGTGAGCCGGATCGTCAATGGCCTGCAGTTTCTCGAGCACGAGACCAGCTTCAGCGTGCGCGACTTGGAGAAGAATGGCCAGTCGCTGGCCGACTACGGCCTGGTCCACCCGACGCTGACGGTCACCTTCACCTCGGGCGGCCCGGACACCACGGGCGGTCCGCCGGTGACAACGACCCTGCGGATCGGCAGCACCACCCAGTTCGGCCAGCGCCTTTACCTGCTGTCGTCGGACGGGACGCGCATCCACGTCGTCGGCCACGCGCTGGCCGACAGCCTGTCGCTGCCGCTCGAACAGCTGCGCGACGACGCCGTGCTCACCGTGCCGGTGTTCGAGGCCAGCTCGCTCAATCTCCAGACCGCCGCGCCCGCCGACCTGCATATCCGCATTCGCAGCGACGGGGGACACTGGTCGTTCGAGACGCCGATCCTGGCCCGCGCGAGCAAGAACGCCATCGAGCTCGCCATCAACCGCCTCGATGCCCTTCGGGTGAAGACTTTCGTCACCGGCAGCCCGCCGCTCCCGCTGCCGTCGGCCGCGCCGGCCCTGACCGTGACGATCGAGGGCAATAACCGCCACGAGACGCTTTTCGTCGGCTCGCCGGTGCCCGGTTCCCTGCCGCAGGGCGAAGACGCCAACCGGGAATTCTACGCGCAGCTGGAGGGCCGCGCGGCCCTGTTCACCATCGCGATCCCGACGGCGCCCCAGGCGCTGCTGGACACGCTGCTCAATGCGCAGGAGGACCTGCGCGACCGGCATGTCCTCGACTTCGACGCGCGGACCGTCACCGGGATCACGCTCTCCGCGCCCAACCAGCCCGATCTCACGCTGCAGCGCGACGCCCCGGACGGCGCCAAGGGCGGGGGAGCCGGGGACGAGCCGCACTGGCAGATCGTGCTCCGCGGCGACGGCGCCCAGGGGCCCAGCACCCTGGCCGCGGACTCCGCGGCGGTGCAGCGGCTGCTGGAGCAGCTCTCGCTGCTGTCGGCGGAGAAGTTCCAGAGCGATGCCCCGCAGGCCAGCGACCTGGAGAACTGGGGCTTCAACCAGCCCGAACGCACCGTCACGCTCACCCTGGCCGGGCCGCCTTCCGCCCTGGAGAATCCGGGTGCCGCGGCCGGCTCCCAGCTCATCCTGCAGATCGGCCTGCCCACCACGCGGGACGGCCTGGCCTACGCGCGCGTCGCCGGGCCGCCCTACGTGTACGCGGTGGGCCAGGACATCCTGGCGGAGACCCCGGTGGCGCCCCTCGCCTGGCGCGAGCGGCTGCTGCGCGTGATCCCGCCCGGAGCGAAATTCGTCGCGCTGAAATTGACGGACCTGGCGACCAGCCGCGTCATCCTGGATTGGAAGCCCGGGACGGTGCTGGGTGCGACGGCCCAGCCGGGGGCCATGCAGAGCCTGCTCGACGGGTTGCGCACGCTGCGCGCGCGCCGGTTCACCTCGGCCGCCTTCACCGACCAGGTGAGCATCGCCGGGGAGGAACGCCCGTGGAAATACCGGCTCGACGCGACCATCGCGCTGCCCGGGGGCGGGGGAGCCGAGCCGACCAGCGTCACCAGCCTGCTGCTGTCCGAGCGGACCGGCGGGACCGAGCAGATCGCGGGCTCGCGGGAGTTCAACGCCGACTTTGCGCTCGAGCAGCCGCTGCTCGACGCGCTCTGGACGCTGACCTACGGCGCGCGCGACCCGGGGCCGCCCCCCGCCACGCCATGAAGTGGCATCGCGTGGCGTGGACCGGCGGCCGTTGGCTGGTCGGCGCGCTCTGGACCCTCGTGGTTTGGACCCTCTGGCTGGGGCTGGCGCTGCTGCTGGCGCTGCAGGTCTACGTCGCGACGTCCCGGGACCTCAACGCCCCGTCCTTCGTGCTGCGGGCCCTGGAGCGGCGGCTGGCCGCATCCGGGACGCATGCGACCTTCGGGCGCACCACCTTCGATCCGTCCGGGCGCGTGCTGATGGAGAACGTCGCGGTCACGCTGCCCGGATTCGAGGAGCCGGTGGTCACGGCGCGGGCGATCTATGCCCGGTTCGATCCCTGGGCCCTGCTGTTCGGCCGCTTCGAGCCGGAGGAGCTGCGCGTGACCGGCATGAGCCTGAGGGTCCCCGCGATGCTCTCGCCCTCGGGCCGGGCCGACGAGGTCGTGCGCGACCTCGACGCGGCCTTCCTGCCCCGGGGACGGGAGCTGGGCGTGTCGTATCTCAATTTCAAGCTGGGCGACGTGGACATCGCCGCGCGTGGCGCCGTGCACCTCCCGGCGGCGCGAGCCGGGGGCGCGCCCCCGCTGCCCCTCGCGGAATTCCTCTCCCGCAACTATGCGGGGCTGAGCCGGGAACTCGACGATGCCATGGAAACGCTCGCCACCCTCGACCATCCGGTGGTGCGCGTCGAGCTCTCGCCCTCGGAGACGAGCGGCGCGGCCGTGGGTGTGACCCTGCTCGCCGCGGGGCTGACGCTGCCGGAGCCGGTCGGGCTGCATGCCACCGCGCTCCAATTCTCGGGGGAGCTGCCGTTCGTGGCGGCGTCCGGGGTGCCGGTGACCACCGAGCTCGACTTCGCCACCGAGGAACTCGACCTGCCGCGAGGGATCGTCGCCCACGGCGTGCGGGCCCGGCTGCATGTCCGGCTGCCCCCCGGCCGCCTGCGCTTCGACCGCGACGTGTTCCACGACGTCGAGCTCTCCGCCGCCGACCTCGCGGGCGGCGGCCTGGCGATCGAAGCGCCGCTGGTTTCGCTCGTGGCCGGGCCGCTGCCGCGGGTGCGGGTCGGGATCCGGGCCCTGGTCGGCAACGCGCCGCTCGCCCTCCGGGCGAAGCTCGACGTGGCGACCGGCACCGCGGACGTCCGGTTTGAAGGCGGCGTTTCCCCCCGGCTGCTCGCGCCGATCGGCGCGCACCTGGGTCGCGATCTCCGCAAGTACGCGGAGCTGACATCGCCGATCGCGGTGGCCGGCGAGGCGTGGTTCGGCCCGGGCTGGAAGTTTGTGCGGACCGACGCGCGCGTGGCGGCGCGCGCGGCGACGGTCTGGCACGTCCGGCTGGACGAGGCGCGCGGGCGGATCGAGTTCGACGGCCGCCGCCTCGCCGCGCCGGAATTGTACGTGCGGCTGGGCGACAACTGGGCCGGGGGCAGCTACGAACAGGACGTGGCGACCCGCGATTACCGCTTCCTGCTCGTGGGCAGCCTTCGGCCGCCGGTGATTGGACCCTGGTTTCCGCCGCAGAGCTGGTGGCACGAGTTGTTCCGTCCCTTCGCTTTCCCCGGCGCCCCGCCCGCGGCGGACGCGGACGTGAGGGGCTGCTGGACCAATAGCCGCCAGGCGATGGTCTTCGTGGCGGTGGATGGGGCCGGGCCGGTCTATCGCGGAGTGCCCTTCGACCGGTTGCGCACGCGGCTTTTCATCCGGCCGAGCCTGGACGATGGCCTGGATTTTTCCGCGGTGAGCGGCGCGCGCTCGGCCCGCGGCACGTTTGCATACCGGCGCGACGTGGATGCCGGAACGTGGCAAAGCTCCGACTTTGACGTCGCGTCCACCTTCGATCTCGGGTCGGCCGCCAAACTCCTGGGCCCGAAAGGGGCGGCCCTGCTGGAGCCGTTCGTCTTCGCCCGTCCGCCCGTGGTCCACGTGGCGGGCCACCTCGACGGGGCCGCCGCTCCGGGCGGGGCGCATGAGAGCGTGCACGTGGAGGCGCAGTCGGATGGCCCGTTTCATTTTCACGATTTTCCCTTTGCCCGCGTGGCGTTCACCGCCGACGTGCGCGACGACGTGATCGCGGTGAGCCGGTTCGAGGCGGGTTTTGCCGGGGGCGACGTCACCGGCCACGGCCAGCTCTCGGGCCGCGGGACCGACGGGCGGCTCGCCTTTTCCGCCGCGCTCCACGGGGCCAGCCTGGGCCAGGCCATCGGCGGCGTGCAGGAGTTCGCCGCGAAGCGCGCGCACCGCGCCCAGCCCCAGGCGACCGCGTTCGTAAAGGACAAGTCCAGCGTCCGGCTCGACCTGGAGGCTTCCGGGACCGGCCGCAGCGACGATTTCCTGAGCTACCAGGGCACGGGCCAGGCGGCCCTGCGCGGCGCGGAGCTCGGCGAGGTGCGCATGCTCGGATTGTTCACAGAGCTGCTGCCCTTTGCCTCGCTGCGCTTCACCGCGGCGCGGGCCGACTTCAAGATCGACGGCGCCAATCTGGTCTTCCCCTCCGTGAACGTGACCGGCGCCAATTCCGCGATCGAGGCGCACGGCACCTACGACCTCGACCGGCACCGGCTGGATTTCAATGCGAAATTCTTTCCCTTCTTGAAGAGCAAATCGCTGCCGCAGGAATTGATGGGCAAGGTGCTCGCGCCGCTGTCGGAATTTCTGCAGGTCAAGCTGAGCGGCAGCCTCGACAATCCCCAATGGGTGTTTGAAAACGGACCCAGCAACTTCCTGCACAAGCTTGCGCCCCCGGCTCCGAGCGCGGTCGCGGCCCCGAGCGCCCCCGTGGCCGTGCCCACTTCCCCGCCGCCTCCGCCCCCGGCTGCGAAATCCGCCAAGAGTGGCAATTGAACAATCAATTGGCCCGGGTGTGTCAATGTGACGCGGAACCCCCATTGCGATAATTACGCTCGGACTTGGGATTATTTTCCGTTTTGGTGTGAATCGCATTGATCAAAGGTGGAATTTGGACGATGTAGGGTGAACACCCTATAATGCAATCGCTGCCCACATTGCCGCGACGCTCCTGGCTCGACCGTGCGTTGTTCGTGTTCGCTGTGGCACTTTTGTCCGTCGGCATTGGCGGGCTGGCGGGCTGGTGGTTGCACCTGGACTGGCTGGTGCGGCCGTGGGACTCCGCCGTGCCGATCCAGCCGGAGGAGGCCCTGTGTTTTTTCCTTTTTGGCGTGGTGCTGCTTGCGCAGGAGCTCGGCTGGCGCTCGGCCGGTTGGATCGCCGTGCTGCCCTTCGGCTTTGCCGCGCTTACGCTGCTCGAGGCCATGTTGAATCGGGACCTGCACCTCAGCGATCTTTTCCTGATCGACCGCATGGCGGGGACCGGCGTGCACCCCGGGCGCAGCGTGGCGATGGCCGGGGCGTGCATCGGGGTGGCCGCGATCGTCCTCGCCTGGCACTCCGGCAGCGTGGCGGTCCGCGCGCGGATGTTCGCGGGCGCGGTCGTGGGTTCGTTGCTCGCCTCGGTCGGTTTTTCCACGCTGCTGGGCTACGCCGGCGACCTGCCGGGGGTCTACAATTGGGGCGGCGATCTGGCGATGCCCCCGGTGAGCGCGGCGGCGCTTTTTCTGCTGGGGAACATCCTGCTCCTGCTCGCCTGGCGCGAGAATCTCCGCGAGAAAAACGAGCCGCCCGCGTGGGCGCCGATGCCGGCGGTGATCGGTTGCCTCACGTTGACGCTGATCCTTTGGATCGGCCTGCGGGAGCGTGAGCGGGCGTATCTCGACGCCCAGACCCGACAGGCGATGGGCGAGCTGGCCCGCGCGATCGACTCGTCGCTCGAGCACCAGGAGAAGGTGTTCGAGCGCCTGGCGCGGGACTGGGGCGACGCGCCCGATGCCGACCCGCGTTCCCTGGACCTGCGCGAAGTGGCCGATGCCCAGACGCAGCTGCGGGACTCCGAGGGAGCGACCGCGTACGGTTGCGTATCGATCGCTTACGTCGAGACCACGTATCGCACGCGCTGGATCTATCCGACCGACGGCAACGAATGGGCCATCGACTTCAACCAGCTTTCCGTGGCGGCGCGGGCCGATGCCATCGGTGAGGCCCGGGACAGCATGGGCCCGGCCGTCTCGGCCACGACCAACATCAACGGCGGGTCGCAGAAGGGATTCGTCCTTTATGCCCCGGTCGTCCGCGGGGGAGCGATCGAGGGCTATGTCGCGGCGGAGTTCAGCTATCCCCTGTTTTTCGCGCGGATCGCCGCCGCGCCCGGCGCCGCCTATCAGGCTTACCATGTCACGCTCTCGCTCGGGGCCGACACGTTCTACGACGCCGGGCCGGCCGTCACCCCAACCAACTCCGGGTACGCGAACAACAAGGCCTACACCATCTACAACCGTCGGGTGCAGATGGTCCTGACCCCCTCGGATGAGCTGGCGGCGGGCGACCGGGGGTCCCTCCCTGAATTCGTGCTCGTGGCCGGCATCGGCCTCGCCGCCCTGCTCGGCCTGAGCGTCCACCTCGCGCGCAAGGCGCGCGCCGGCCAGAGGGCGAGCGAGCTTTCCAACCGGCGCCTGCTGGCGGAGAACGAGGAGCGCCGGCGGATCGAGACCCGCCTCAAGGTCTCCGACGAGCGCCTGCGCCTCGCGCTCGACTCGACCGAGATCGGCATCTTCGAGTGGAACGTGACCACCGGGCACGTCTACTACAGCAACGGGCTTTGGGCCATGCTGGGTTACGAGCACGACAAGATGCCGGGCACCCTCGAGGCCTGGCAGTCGCTCATCCACCCGGACGATCTCGCGGTCTACCGCCCGCGCGTCGAGTCGCAGCTCAACGGCGCGGCCACGTTCATCGACCTGGAGTACCGCATCCGCACCCGCACCGGCGACTGGCGGTGGATCTACGGCCGGTCCAAGTCCATCTCCACCGACTTCCAGGGCCGGCCCGCCCGCATCATCGGCACCGTGCAGGATGTCACCGCCCGGGTCGAGACCGAGCACCACCTCCGGCGGGCCAAGGCCGAGGCGGACGCGACCTCGCGCGCCAAGAGCGAGTTCCTTGCCTCGATGTCGCACGAGATCCGCACGCCGATGAACGGCATCATTGGGATGACCAGCCTCATCACCGAGACCCCGCTCACCGTCGAGCAGCGCGACTACGTCAACACCATCCGGAGCTCGAGCGAGGCGCTGCTCACCATCATCAACGACATCCTCGACTTCTCCAAGATCGAGTCGGGCAAGATGGAGATCGAGCACGCGCCCTTCGGGCTCGCGCTCTGCCTCGAGGAGACGCTCGACCTCTTCGCCGTCAAGGCCGCCGAGAAGAACATCGAGATCGGCTACTGCATCGCCCGCGACGTGCCGCCGTGGATCACCGGCGACGTCACCCGCCTTTGGCAGGTGATCACCAACCTGGTCAACAACGCGGTGAAGTTCACCTCGATCGGCAGCGTCTCCGTCGAGGTCACGCGGGGCGCGCCGGCGGGCGGCGGGCGCTTCCTGCTGGAGTTCGCGGTGCGCGACACCGGGATCGGGATCCCGGCCGACCGCCTCAACCGGCTGTTCAAGGCGTTCAGCCAGGTGGACTCGTCCACCACCCGCAAGTACGGCGGGACCGGCCTGGGCCTGGCGATCTCCCAGCGCCTGAGCCTGCTGATGGGGGGCAACATCCGCGTGGAGAGCGTGGTGGGCCGGGGTTCGGCGTTCATCTTCAACATTCTCACCGAGGCCGCGCCGCTGCCCGTGGACATCGACTACCTGCCGCCGCTGCCCGAGGCGCTGCGCGGCGGCACGGTGCTGTGCGTCGAGGACCATCACGTGACCCAGCAGCGCCTGCGCGGTCTCCTGGAGAAATGGGGGGTCACCGTCGCGGTCGCCCGCGACGTGGAGGAGGCGGCCACGCTGGCCGCCACGCTGGCCCCGCCGCCCGTGCTGCTGGTGGTCGACCACGGCGCCACCGAGGACGCCTCGCAACCGGGGCTGCTCGACGCGATCGCCTGCCCGCGGCTGGAGATGGTGGCCTTCGGCAAGAACCTGCCGCTGTCGGCGCCGGCCGGCCGGGCGTTCGCCACCGTGACCAAGCCCCTCAAGGACTCCGCCTTCATGCACGCGGTCACGACGCTTTTCAGCGTCATTCCCGAGGAGGAGGCGGCCGTCATCCCGTCCGACACCCATGTGCTCGCCCAGGAAGTGCCGCTCGCCGTGCTGCTGGCGGAGGACAATCCGGTGAACCAGAAGGTGGCGCTGGGCTACCTCGAGCGCATGGGCTACCGGGCGGATCTGGTCGCCAACGGCCTGGAGGCCGTCGCCGCGCTCGAGCGGCGCCCCTACGACCTTGTGCTGATGGACCTGCAGATGCCCGACATGGACGGGCTGGAAGCCAGCCGCCAGATCCGGCGGCGCCTGCCGGCGGAACGCCAGCCGAAGATCATCGCCCTCACCGCGAATGCCATGGAGGGGGACCGGGAGCTGTGCCTGGCCGCCGGGATGGACGACTACATCTCCAAGCCGGTCAAGCTGCACGAGATGGCGGCCGCAATCCGCCGCCAGTTCGCCAAATCGGCCAAGGCGCTAAAAAAAAACCAGATCGCCGGCTAGACCCGGTCCGTCCGAAGTAACTGGGGCGCCAATTTGGCGATCTCGTCCGCGCGAGACGGATCCCCCGCCAGGTTTTCCAGCTCCCCCGGGTCCCGTTCCAGGTCGAAAAAAAGCCACGGTGTCCCGTCGGCCTCGCACACGAGTTTGCGCGCGGGCGACCGCACGCCGCGCCACGCGCGGTCGCACTGGTGCGGCAGTCGGACGACACTGGGCATGGAGATGTCCGCGAACGCCGCGGCCGGCGGCGGCTCCTCGCCCGCGGCCCAGGCGAGGGCCCAGCCCGGGAGGTCGAGCAGGGAGACCGCGGCGTCGGATCTCCCCGCCGCGCGGGCGCCGCGCACCAGCAGTGGCACTCGCACGCTCTCCTCGTAGGGCCAGCCCTTGCGGAACAGCCCGTGCGCCCCGTGCATGTCCCCGTGCACCGAGGTGAACACGACCACGGTCGCGTCGCCGATTTTCGCCGCGAGCAGCCGCCCGATTGCGCGATCGGTGGCCTCGAGGTGGGCGTAATAACCCGCCAATTCGCGCCGCGCCCGCAGCTCCACCGGTCCGCCCCGCGGGACGTTGCCGGGCAGCGCGATCCCGCGGGGATCGCGGGGTCCCACGCCCGCTGCCGGGGCGTCATAGGGCGGATGGGGCGGCTCGAGGCTGACGACGCAGAAATATGGCGGCCCCTGGCTTCCGACCCACTCCGCTGCCCGCGCGCAGACCACGTCGGACTGGTATCCCGCCAGGCGCTCGGGCCGCGGGAGCCGCGTGCCGTGGAACCACGGATCGTTGAGCAGGAAACCGCCTTCGAATCCTTCCCAGAAGGCAAAGCCACCGCGCTCCGCCGGCGGCACCACCATCGTGGCATGGACGTCGCCCACGAGGGGAGCCGCCGGGTCGCGCCTCCCGAGATGCCATTTCCCGAAAAACGCCGTGGCATAGCCCCGCGCCGCCAGCGCCTGCGCCAGGGTGGGGGCTCCGGCGGGCAGCGGGTCATGGTAGTCGCGCACGCCGTTGGCCGGCGACGGCACGCCGGTGAGCATCGCCGCCCGGGCGAAGGGGCCGAAGGGATGGGGCGTGACGGCCTGGGCGAAGTTCTCGCTCTCCGCGGCGAGCGCGTCGAGGCACGGGGTGCGCGCATTGGGGTCCCCGGCGTAGCCGGTGGCCTGGCCGCGCCACTGCGTCGTGACGATCCAGAGAATATTGGGCCGGCGAGGCATCCGGAAAACTTTGCACAGGAATGCCGAGGTAGGGAACTTTTAAACCGGAAGCCGGGAAGTTTGGAGAGCGCGACGAAAACCTGACCTCTTGAACCATCCTTCTCGATCTTCCCGATCTTCCTGTTCAAAATGTTGGGATGGCTTCGATTTCCGGCCGCCCCAGGTGGTGGCAATGGCCCACGGTGCTTTCGCTCGACGCGCCAGCCGTTGCCCTGCTCTGGCAGTGGCAGCTGGCCCGCGTGGCCGGAGTCGCCGCCAGCGGCCCGCGCGCCTTCGTACTCGGGGCTTCCGTCTGGCTGGCGTATGCCGCCGACCGCTGGATCGAGGGCTGGAGACTGGAGCCGGGACTGATCCGCACCCAGCGTCATCGTTTTTACCAGCGGTGGCGCTGGCCGGTCGCCGCGGCCTGGGGGGCGTTTTTCGCCGCTGACCTGGCCACGGCCCTGGTCGCGCTCGACCGGCGTGCGCTCGTCGCGGGTTGCCTGCTGCTTGCCCCCGTGTCCGCCTACCTCCTGTCCCATCAGCTGGTGCACCGGCATCATCGCTGGCGGGCGCCGAAGGAGGCCTGCGTGGCCCTGCTGCTGGGGGGCGGAGTGGCGCTGTTTGTCGTCGCGGCTCCGGCCGCCGCGCTTCGGCCCCTGGCCGTCCCGTTGGCGCTTTTCGTCCTGCTTGGCTTCGCCAACTGCGCGCTGATCTCCGTCTGGGAGCGGGCGGTGGATGAGAGCCATGGGCAGACCTCCCTGGCGCGCCAGTTCCGGCGCGGGGAGGTTATTGGCCGGGCGTTTCCCTGGCTGTTGGCGGCGGCCGCCCTGCTCGCCGCCGGCGCGACCGGCGGCGCTGCTCGCACCGCCGCGCTCTGCGCCGCCGCCAGCAGCCTGCTGCTGATCCTCGTCGACCGCCTCCAGCCGCGCATCGGCTGGCCGATGGCCCGCGTCCTCGCCGACGTGGCGTTGCTGACGCCGGCTGTTCCCCTTGCCGCATCGTGCCTGCGACGGTTTTAACGTAGACGCGGCGTCCCGCCGCGTTCCTCATCGGGAAGCGGCAGGATGCCGCCTCCAGGTTGGGTCAAATTCGGAGCGCAAATCGTCGATGACTCAAACAGCAAACTTCGACCGCCTCGCGCCGATCTACCGCGCGTTGGAATTTGTCGCATTCGGGGCCGATCTCGAGCGCGCGCGATTCTGTTTCCTCGACCGGCTGGCGGGCTGCCGCGAGATCCTGGTCCTGGGGGAGGGCGATGGCCGCTGCCTCGAGCGGCTGGCGCGGCTCGCTCCGGCCGCGCGCCTCCACTGCGTGGATGCGAGCGCGGCCATGCTCGCCCGGGCCCGCGCGCGGGTCGGCGGGGCGGATGTCAACCCGCGGTTGACATTTGAACAGGCGGACGCCCGGTCCCTCGTCCTCCGCCCCGGGCATTACGACGCGGTCGTGACCTGCTTCTTCCTGGACTGCTTCCGGCCGGAGCAGGCGGCCGCATTGGTCGCGCGGGTGGCGGCGAGCCTGCGGCCGGGCGCACTCTGGCTGTTCGCCGACTTTGTAATGCCGGCCCGCGGCTGGACGCGGTGGCGGGCTCGCCTGTGGCTGGCGGTGCTTTATGCCTTTTTCCGATGGACGACCGGCCTGTCCGCCAGGGCCCTGCCGCCCTCGGAGGCCTTGCTCGCCGCGGCGGGGTTCCAGGTCGTCGCCTCGCGCGATTTCCAGCGCGGTCTGCTGCGCAGCGCGGTGCTGAAAAGGGATTAGGTGAGCTTGTTTTACTGCAGGCCCTGCGGCATCGCCAGGACGCGCGCGCCCAGCTGGTCGAGGATCCGGCCGGTTTGCTCCGAGGCGGTGGCGTTCCCGGTGCGCAGGGTCGAGTCCGGCGTGAAATCCTTCACCAGGACGCAGTAGTCGTCGTTCACCATGATCCCGAGCAGCTCGCCGGTGTGGCTGAGGACGAGATCGCCGGCCGACGGGGCGAAATCGCCGAACAGGCGCTTGAAAAAGCGGTTGTCCACCCGCACGTAGCCCGGATGGGCCGCGTCGAGCCGGAAGCCGACCTCGCCGTAGCCCTTGCCGCTGGCGCTGATCAGCACGGCGTCGGAGAACTTGAAGGGGTCGGCCGCAATCGGGTACACTTTCACGCCCAGCGTCGCGACCTGGCTGGCCTCGAGGGGGACGACCACCACGCGCGGGTCGGCGGCGAGGAATTCCACGGCGGATGCCCGGGCGGGATAGGCCGGAGGGCGGTCGAAGGTGACGGCGATCTTGTTCCAATCATAGGCATCCGGCCCGAAGGTGAAAGTCGTGTCCTCCACGTGGACCAGGGCGTAAACCCGGTTTCCATCCGTCGTGAAGATCGAGTAGGCGGCCTTCGACTTGTCCACCGGGCCGAAAAATCCATCGCGGGTGGTGGCAAAGGTCGTCTGCACCCGGTTGGTGAGGAAGTCGCTGAAGAGCACGTTGATGCTGATCGGCCGGTTGTCGCGGATTTCCCGGGTCAGGTCGCCGGAGTTCTGGGCGAGTTGGCCGACGCCCTGCGCCAGTTGGGTGGTCTCCTCCTGGACCTTCATCCGCTCGGCGCGCTCCGTCTGCACCTGGGCCTGCAGCTGCGCGGCCTGCTCCTGGAGGTGCTGCTTTTCCGACTCGCCCACGACCACGGCCAGAGTCAGGCCCTCGATCTCCTTGTGGGCGCCGGAGTTCTCCTTTTCCAGCGCCGCATAGGCTTCCTTCTGGCGCTCGGCCTCGGCGTTCTTCTCGTCGAGTTCCCTTTCCAGCTGGGCGATCTCGTCCTTGGTCAGAGTGGCCTCCTGGTGCGCGGCCGCGACCTCCTGCCCCAGCTGGCCGGCGGCCGCCTGGGTGTTGGCCAGGCTGGCGGCCAGCTTGCCCTTCTCCGCCTGGATCTCGGCGATGCTCTGCTCGCGCGCCGTCAGGGTCGAATCGGCGCTGGAGAGCTTCCGCGCCAGCTCGTCGCGGGCGCCCTGCTCGTCGACGAGCGCCTGGCGCATCGTCTCGACCAGGTCCTGGTCCCGGCTGGTCGCGGCATTGGCGGCCATCTGGGGCACGGGCGGCTGCTGCGGCCGCACCGGCTCCGCCTTCTCCCAGCGCGTGAGCGCGATCAGGTTGAGAAAGAGGAAATCGACGATGATGAGCAGGAGCGTCTTGTTCATTCAGGTGAGCGCCGCGCGCGCGGCGGCGTCGTTCGCCAGGATGAGGCCGCGCTTCATCCCGCGCACGTGGCGGATCTTGACCAGGGCGACGCAGACGATGCCGAAGAGGTTCGACGAATACGCGGCGAGCAGGTTGGGCTGGATCACGCCGAGGACCTGAAGCACGAGCGCCGCCGCGGTGCCCATCATGCCGACGTAAAGCCCGCTATCGAAGAGATTCTCCTCGTTTTCCAAGAGGCGCAGCTTCAGGGCGGGCGCGATCGCCTCCTGATTGATCTGGTTGAGCTTGCGCAGGCAGATGAGATAGACGGCGACCTGCAGGAGGGCAAAGAAGCCGATTGAGATGAGGGTTGAGTTGTCCATAGTTGCGAGGGTGGTCGATGAAGGGGGGGAGGCTGAGGCGGTGGAAGCCAGCATGGGAAGCCGCAGGACGAACTGGTACTCCGAAGGCGGCGCGGCCCGGAGCAGGAACGGCTCCGTCGCGACGATCACCAGCCCCGCGAGGAAGACGGCGAGGACCCCCGAGGTGACCTGGGCGCCCACGCCGCCGGGCGACCCTGCGCCGGGCGGCGACACGACCCAGCGGTCGAGTCCGCGCAGGAGGAGAAACAGGCCGAGGAAGTACCCGAGGTACTTAATTGCGAGCATCAGCTGGGGGTGGGCGAGGACCAGCGCCCCGGCCGAACCCAGGGCGGGGCCGGCGTTGCGGTTGACCGGCACCTGCCGCAACACCAGCTGCTGCACCGCCCCCTGGCCGTCCGCGAGCGCGAGCCGCAGGTCGGCGGCCCCGGGCTTGCCGAAGCGGATGAGGTAGGAGGCGACCGGGTCGGCCGAATCGGTGAACAGCGCCGCGGCGTAGATCAGGGCGAATTGGTCCGGGGCGACCCGGGCAAGCTGGGCGTAGGCGGCGACGGTCTTGACGTTGTCGGTCCGGCTCAGCAGCTCGGTCAGCTGGCCCCAGTCGAGGCGCCGGCCGAGCGCCAGCAGGTCGAGAAAGAACGGCGCCAGGTCGCCGAGCTGCTTCTGGGCGATCGAGGTTTCCGCCATGTCCTTCAATTCGCGCTGGAGCGACGGCGAAAGATGGCCGTCCTCGTAGAGCAGGGCGGTGAGGGAGATCAGCGCGTCCAGCGGTTGGCCGCCGGGCTGGGTGGCCGGCGTAAAGCGCCCCGTGGCGGTCAGGTCGCGGGTCTGCAGCAGCAGCTGCACCCCGAGCGAGCCCGAATTGGCGAGCTCGTGGAGCAGCGCGGCGCGCGCCTGGCCGGGGATGAAGAACGTGAGGACCGGGGTGCTTCCGGCATGCCCGGAGGGCTCGCGCAGGTGAAACAGGGCGTTGAGGGCCGGGTCCCAGCCGCCCCAGGCCGTGAAATTGGGCTGGCGGTCCTTGAGGCGCTCGAGCGCGCGATCGCGCGCCGGCGCCCGGGGATCCCCGACGGTGCGGGCCGCCGCCAGCACCAGGGAGGCCGGCCCGATCTTCTCGGAATCCACGAGCTGCCGGCCGAACTCTGCGAGTGATGGTGTTCCGTCCCCCGCCGCCTGCAGCAGAGTCGGGCTGACCGATTTCAGGTTCACGGGCACCACCCAGGCTCCGATCGCAATCGCCAGCCCCACCAGCACGAGGATCGGTGCGGCGAGCCGGGGTTGGGCGGCGGGGACGGTTGCGCTCACAGGTTAGGAGTATTGGTTTGCGGGACGGGCGGAGCGGATCCACGCTGGCGAGACAAACTGACCGATGTCCCTTCGAATTGTTCAATATAACAACCCTATATTACGCAAGAAAGGCGAAAAAATCACGGTCTTTGGTGCCGAGCTCTCACGGCTGGCCGAGGAGATGATAGCCACCATGCACGCCGCGCCCGGCATCGGGCTGGCGGCCCAGCAGATCGGACGGGCGCTGCAGCTTTGCGTGGTGGACTTGCGGGAGAGCGAGGCCGAGTACGAATGGGAACTCGACGGGCGCAAGCCGCCCCGGGACCTGCTCATGCCGGCGATCATGGCCAATCCCGTGGTCACACCCGCCCGCGGCGCGGTCGAGGCGGTGGCGGAGGAGGGGTGCCTGTCCTTCGTGGAAATTCGCGGCGACGTCGCCCGGCCCGACGCGATCTCCGTCGCCTATCAGGACGAGCGCGGGGGGGCGCACGTCCTGAAGTGCAACGGGCTGCTGGCGCGTTGCATTCAGCATGAGGCCGACCACCTGAACGGGGTGCTCTTCATCGACCGCATGACCAAGGCGGCCCGCGTGGAGATCGACGAGGCGGTCAAGGCGCTGGCCCGGAAAACCCGGCAGGAGGCGAAGGCCGAAAAGCAGGGCGCATGAGCGACGACTGGGACGGGATGAAACATCGGTTTCGGGCGAAACCCGGTCCCGTTGTGCTCCCCGGGGAGTTTGTCTTTGCGGCCGCCCATCTCGACCACGGGCATATCTACGGCCAGTGCGACGGTCTGCTCGGGGCTGGCGCCACGCTGAAATGGGTTTACGATCCCGATCCTGCCAAGGTCGCGGCCTTCCGCACCCGGTTCCCTTCGGCCAGGGCGGCCCGCTCCCTTGACGAGATTCTCGGCGATCGCGAGGTCCGCCTGGTCGCCGCCGCGGCGGTGCCCTGTGACCGCGGTCCGCTCGGCTGCCGGGTGATGGACGCGGGCCGGGATTACTTCACGGACAAAACCCCGTTCACCTCGCTCGACCAGCTGGCCCTCGCCCGGGCCACGGTGGCGCGAACGGGCCGGAAATACCTCGTGTATTACAGCGAGCGGCTGCACGTCGAGTCGGCCATGGCGGCGACCGACCTCGTGCAGGACGGGGCGGTCGGCCGGGTGATCCAAGTGCTCGGCCTCGGGCCGCACCGCCTGCTCGAGCCCACCCGCCCGGCCTGGTTTTTTGAGCGGGCCAAATACGGCGGCATCATCTGCGACATCGGCAGCCATCAGTTCGAGCAGTACCTGGCATACTCCGGGGCGACCGACGCGGTGGTGACGCAGGCGGCCGTGGGCAACTTCGCCCATCCCGACCGGCCGGAATTCGAGGATTTCGGCGAGGCCTCGGCGCTGGGCAACAACGGGGCATCCGGGTACTTCCGGGTGGACTGGTTCACCCCCGATGGCCTCGGCACCTGGGGCGACGGCCGGACCGTCATCCTGGGGACCGAGGGATCCATCGAGCTCCGCAAATATATCGATGTCGGGCGGGACCGGGCGGGCGACCAGCTCTATCTGGTGGACCGCCAGGGCGAGCACCACCTGTCGGTCGCAGGCCGGATCGGTTTCCGCTTCTTCGGTCAGCTGGTCCGCGACTGTCTCGACCGCACGGAGACGGCGATGACCCAGGTTCACGCCTTCAAGGCGGCCGAGCTCTGCCTCTTGGCCCAGGCGGCCGCGCGGCGGATCGTCACCGGCTAATCAGGCCTGTCCCTCGGACGTTTTGAGCTGTTCCTTCCAGCTCTGGATCTTGGCCTGAGCCCCGTAGTGCTCCGCCCGGGGTTTGTCGCCCTTTTCCATCCAGATCCGGGAGAGCGACGTATTGATGAACAGGTCGTCCGGCCGCAGGGCATGCGCCCGTTCGGCCGCGGCCAGCGCGGCATCGAGCCGGCGCAGCGAGAAATTGATCTCGGCCAGCGCATGCCACGCCTCGAAGGACTCCGGTGCCGCCTCCGTGGCCCGGGTCAGCTTGGCAATCGCGGGGTCCGTCGCGCCCATGGCATGGTCGTAGGTGGCGTCCTCGATCAGGGTCTGGAGTTCGTCTGAAGTCATGGGAAAGCAGCGGAGTCGTTTTGCCTGAACGTGGCATGGGCATCCTGCCCGTGTCGTCGATAACACGGGCTGGACGCCCGTGCCACGCTTGCAGGCGGGGACGCCTGCGCTACTAGATCTGCGACGACCGCTTTTTACAAGATCAGCATCGCATCCCCGTAGCTGAAGAACCGGTACCGCCGGGCGATCGCCTCGGCGTAAATCTCCTGCAGCCAGGGGATGCCGTCGGCCGTGCCGGGCGCGAGGAAGGCGGCCACGAGGCAAAGCAGGGTGGAGCGGGGCTGGTGAAAATTCGTGATCAGGGCATCGACCCCGCGGAACGCATACGGCGGGTGGATGAAAATTCCCGCCTCGGCCAGGTGGGGCCCATCGCGCGGCGGGCCGGGGGTGGCAAGAAAATCCTCGATGCTGCGCACGCTGGTGGTGCCGACGGCGATCCGCCGGCCCGCTGGCCCGCCGGCCGGCGGGAACAGCGCCCGTTGGGTCGCGACCGGAATCTCGTAGGCCTCCCGGTGGATGGCGTGCGCCTCGACCGTGGCGGTGGCGATGGGCCGGAAGGTGCCGAGGCCGACATGCAGCGTGAGGTCGGCCTGGCGCACGCCCCGGGCGGCCAGTTCCGCGAGGAGTTCCGGCGTGAAATGCAGCCCCGCGGTCGGCGCGGCGACGGCCACCGGCCGCGCCGGATCGGCATAAACGGTCTGGTAGCGGGCGCGGTCGAGCGCGCGATCCGCCCCGCCGGCGCGGCGGATGTAAGGCGGCAGCGGAACCTCCCCGCGCTGGGCGGCGATGGCCGTCATGGGCGCGCCGTCCCGGGTCACAAATTGCACGAGGGCGGTGCCGTCCTCCCCGCGGCTGATCACCTCGCCCGTGAATGCCCCGTCCGGGTCGGCAAACATGGCGCCGGGCGGCAGCCGGCGGCCGGGCTTGAGCAGGCACCGCCAGCGCCCGCCCGCTCCCGCGGGCTGGAGCAGCAGGCACTCGACCTGCCCGCCGCCGGGCCGCCGCGCCTTAAGCCGCGCCGCGAGCACCGCCGCGTTGTTGCGAAAGAGGGTGTCCCCCGGGTGGAGGAAGCGCGGGAGCTCTGCGAAGGCGTGGTGCGCCACGGAGTGCGCGGCGCGGTCGACCACCAGCAGGCGCGACTGGTCACGCTGGGCGGCCGGGGCTTGCGCGACAAGGTCGGGCGGAAGCGCGTAGTCAAAAAGCGCGGTGGGCAGCATCGCTCGGCCCACTGTCCCCGCGCCGGCGGCGGAGACGCAATCAGTTTTTTCCCACCCGGACCGTGCGCCCGGACTTCGCCTCGATGAACTCGCGGATGATCTTCATGCGCTGGCGCATGCGGTCGTCCTCCTCGATCTCGTCCACGGTGCGGATTGACTCGTGCCGCGCCATCGCCCGGCGCATTTTTCCCAGGGCGATATACTCCAGCTGGCGGATGCGCTCGCGGGTCACGTTGAACTTGCGGCCGACCTCCTCCAGCGTCAGTTCGTCGTGGCCACCGAGCCCGAAGCGCAGGCGGATGATCTGCGCCTCCCGCTTGTCGAGGGAATCGACCATGGCGAGAATGTCCGAGGTGAGGTTCTTGGCGCGCAGGCCCTCGTAGGGGCTGACGGCGTTTTCGTCCCCGACGACCTCGCCGAAGGTCGAGGAGTCGTTCTCGTCCCCGATCGGGGCGTCGAGCGACGCCGGGCGGACGCTCACCGACTTGAGGTGCGCGACCTTGGAGGTCGGGATCTGCAGTTCCGCGGCCAATTCCTCATCCGTGGGTTCCCGGCCGAGGAGTTCGGAGAGCCGCAGGGCCATCTTGCGCATCCGCGAGATCTTGTCCACGAGGTGGACGGGCAGGCGGATCGTCTTCGACTGGTTCGCCAGGGCGCGCTTGATCGATTGCTTGATCCACCACGAAGCGTAGGTCGAGAGCTTGCCGCCCTTGCGCGGGTCGAACCGCTCCACCGCCTTGATCAGGCCGATGTTGCCCTCGCTGATCAGGTCGAGCAGCGGCAGCCCAAAATCCTTGTAGTCCATGGCGATCTTCACGACCAGGCGGAGATTGGCCTTGATCATGTGGTCGCGGGCCGCCTTGTCGCCGCGGCGGATGCGGCGTGCCAGGGTGATTTCCTCGGCGATGGTCAGGAGGGGGGTCTTGCCGATCTCCTGCAGGTAGAGCTGGAGGCTGCTGCGCTCGAGCGGCGCGCGGTCGGGGGCGGCGGTGTCGGGCTTTTCGAGAAAGGAAGGCGCGGTATCCAGCATCGCCGCCGAAGTTTCCGCCGCCGGGTCGTTGACATCGATCTCCAAGGTAAGCGAGCGGGCTTTGTTCGTCATGGCGGGTATGCGCTGATCACATGGAGACGCGGGCACAGCCATTTGTTCCTGATCGGGCGGATTTTTTTTCCAAAGTCCAAATAGGCGGCTCATCCC
>Ga0302196_10001117_pt1 | contig 25595 bp, 17 predicted proteins | sample II_Bog_N1_3_FD_198794 | JGI IMG/M metagenome (GOLD analysis project Ga0302196, IMG submission 198794) | Peat permafrost microbial communities from Stordalen Mire near Abisko, Sweden - II_Bog_N1_3 | ecosystem: Environmental > Terrestrial > Soil > Wetlands > Peat | place: Sweden: Abisko...
GGACCGCTTCGTTGGCGGTCTTCAGGCCCTTGGCGATATTTAGCGCGATGAAGGTCGCCGCCGCCGCCGCGAGCAGCACGGACAAAATCGCCATGCCGATCAGCGTGGTGCGAGTCTGGGCGTAGCTGGCGGCCGCGGCGGCGCGGGACTCGTCCATCAGCTGCTGGTTGATGTCGACCAGGTCGTCGATCGACTTCTCGGCGGCGCCCGCCAGCTCGCGCTGGCCGCCCATCGAGAGGGCAAGCGCCGCGGCCTTCTTGTGGTCGGTCACCAACGATTGCAGCATCTGGTCGCCGGCCTTGAACTGCTGCCAGGTCTGTTGCAGTTCGACCCATTTGGGTTTGCCCTGGGCCGAGGCGCCGGCCAGGCCGTCGTCAAGATTGGTCTCCAGCACCTTGGCGTTGGCGGCGATCTCGCCCTGGAAGGTTTTGATCTTTTCCGCGTCGTCGGTCAGCAGCATGTTCTTTTCAGAGCGGACGATCTCGACGAAGCGGACCTTGACGGTCTTGGCCTCGATCACCCGTTTGACCGGGCCCGAGATCAGAGCGTCGAGCCTATCGTTCAGGCTGCCCAGGCTGGTGACGCCGAGCGTGGCGGCGCCGATCAGCAACACGATGACCAACCCGAAGGCCAGGCCCAACTTAAGTTTGATGGTGAAGCGCATGATGGTCTCGAACCTCTCTGTCTGGGTCTGATGGGCGTCTGACGCGGCCGTCAGGCGTATTCCTTGAAATTGACGTCGTCCGCGTCCGGGCCACCTTGGGCCAGGTCGAGGGCGAAGCCGCGGGCGCGGGCCTGCTGGGCGGCGACGCCCTTGGTGACGGCGGCCTTGCGGGCAGGCGTCGTACGGGCGGTGGTCCGCGGCGGGGCGACCGTCACGCGCGGCGCCGGCTTGCGACCAGAATGAGCTTGGTCACCGGTGCGGAAATAGGCGATCGAAGCTTGCAGCTCCTCGGCCTGGGCCGCCAGCTCCTCCGAGGTCGCCGACATTTCTTCCGAGGCCCCGGCGTTCTGCTGGGTGACCTTGTCGAGCTGCTGGATCGCTTCATTGATCTGCGACGCGCCGATGTCCTGCTCGCGGCAGGCGGCGCTGATCTCGGCGACCAGCTCGGCGGTCTTGCGGATGTCCGGCACCAGGCTGGTCAGCATGTCGCCGGCCTGTTGCGCGGCCTTGACCGTCTGGGTCGAGACCGCGCTGATCTCGGTCGCCGCCGTTTGGCTGCGTTCAGCCAGCTTACGCACTTCCGAGGCCACCACCGCGAAGCCGCGGCCATGTTCGCCAGCCCGGGCGGCTTCAACCGCCGCGTTCAGCGCCAACAAATCAGTCTGGCGGGCGATCTCCTGAACGATAACGATCTTCTCGGCGATGGTCTGCATCGCATCGACGGCCTTGCGAACCGCCTCACCGCTGACTTCCGCGTCCTTGGCCGACTGACGGGCGATCTTTTCCGTCTGGGCGGCGTTGTCGGCGTTCTGCTTGATGTTGGCGGCCATCTGCTCCATCGAGGCGGAGGCCTCTTCGGCGGCCGAGGCCTGTTCGGTGGCGCCCTGGCTGACCTGCTCCGACGCTGAAGACAGTTGCTGGCTGCCCACCGAGACGTTGTCTGAGGCGGTGTTGGCGTCGTCGATGACCGAACGCAGACGCTCGATCATCCGCTTCAGGGCCAGACCCATATTGTCCCTGTCTGATTGCGGCTTGGCCGTGACGGTGAGGTCGCCATCGGCGACCTGATCGGCCAGCTCCGCCATGGCGCGCAGGTTGTTGACCATCCGATCGAGCGCCAGCCCCATGGTGTCCTTGTCGGATAAGGGCTTCGGCTGCACTGAAAGGTCGCCCTCGGCGACCTGGTCGGCCAGGGCCGCCGTGGCGCGAAGGTTTTCGGCCATGACATTGATTGTGCGAACCAGATCACGGATTTCGTCATTGGCGCCGGTCTGCACGGTTTGACTGAGGTCTCCGATCGAAACCGCTTTGGCGAGGACGCCGATCTTGCCCAGGCCCCGGCTAATGGTCAGCGAGATCCAGATCGCCGCCGCAACCGAGATCGTCAGGATGGCGAGCGCGGCGCTGATCAGCAGATTACGGGCGGCGGCATATTGCTGGCCGGTCTGCTGATTGACATCCGAAAGGTGTTGCGTGGTGATTGCATTGATTTCATGCAATGTTTTACGCATTCCTTCGACCGCTTCGCGGCTCTTGCCCATTGACAGAGCCGCCGCGTCCGCATTGCTCTTGGTGGTGTTCTCGGTCCCCCAGGCGCGGATCTGATCCTGCATCGGGATCCAATCGCGCCATTCGCCGCTAAACTCGGCGAGCTTGGACTTGGTCTGCGGATCGGCCACGGCGTCGAGCTTGGCCTGTTCGTCGATCACCTGCTGGCGCATGCCTAGAAGGCCGCGGTCGAACTCGCCGATCTGGGCCGGATCGGTGTTCATCACCACGTCGTTCTGCAGCGCAACGAGCTGAAATATATCGCTTTCCATGGCGCCCGAAAGCTGCGCGGCGGCCACCGGCCCTTTGACCATGGTCGCGATCTGGGTGTTGAGCGAGGCGAGATTAAATATCCCGAGCAGCACGGCGGCGCAGGACAGTGAGACGACCATCGCGAAGGCCAGGCCGAGCTTAAGTTTGATGGTGAAGCGCATGATGGTCTCGAACCTCTCTGTCTGGGCCTGGTGGGCGTCTGACGCGGCCGTCAGGCGTATTCCTTGAAATTGACGTCGTCGGCGTCCGGGCCGCCCTGGGCCAGGTCGAGGGCGAAGCCGCGGGCGCGGGCCTGCTGGGCGGCGACCGGCTTGCCGGCGCCAGCGGCTTTGCGGACAGACGCCGTCCGGGAGGTGATCCGCGGCGGGGTGGCCGGCGGGCGCCGGACTGCGGCGGCGGGGCGGCGGCCCTGGCCGTCCGCGTCAATGCGGAAATAGGCGATCGAAGCTTGCAGCTCCTCGGCCTGGGCCGCCAGTTCCTCAGACGTGGCCGACATTTCTTCCGAGGCGCCAGCGTTCTGCTGGGTCACCTTATCGAGCTGTTGGATCGCTTCATTGATCTGCGACGCGCCAATGTCCTGCTCGCGGCAGGCGGCGCTGATCTCGGCGACCAGTTCAGCGGTCTTGCGGATGTCGGGCACCAGGCTGGTCAGCATGTCGCCGGCCAACTGGGCGGCCTTGAGGGTCTGGGCGGAGACGGCGCTGATCTCGGTCGCCGCCGTCTGGCTGCGTTCGGCCAGCTTGCGAACCTCGGAGGCCACCACCGCGAAACCGCGGCCATGTTCGCCGGCCCGGGCCGCCTCGACCGCCGCGTTCAGGGCCAGCAGGTCGGTCTGCCGGGCGATCTCTTGCACGATGGTGATCTTTTCGGCGATGGTCTGCATCGCGTCGACCGCCTTGCGCACCGCCTCGCCGCTGGTCTCAGCGTCCTTGGCCGACTGGCGAGAGATTTTCTCGGTCTGGGCGGCGTTGTCGGCGTTCTGTTTGATGTTGGCGGCCATCTGCTCCATCGAGGCCGAGGCCTCTTCGGCGGCGGACGCCTGTTCGGTCGCGCCTTGGCTGATCTGTTCGGAAGCGGTGGACAGCTGCTGGCTGCCGACGGAGACGTTGTCCGAGGCCACATTGGCGTCGCCGATCACCCCGCACAGGCGTTCGATCATCCGCTCCAGGGCCAGGCCGAGGGTGTCGCGGTCTGACAAGGGTTTGACCTCCACGGTCAGATCGCCGTCGGCGATCTTGTCGGCCGCGCCGGCGGTGATCCGCAGGTTGTCGACGACCGTATTGACCGCGTCCTTCATCCGCTGGTGATCGCCGCTGCAGTCGATCTCCACGCGCTGGCTGAGATCGCCGGCGCTGACCAGACCCAGCACCCGATTGCCTTCGCCGATCGGCAGCAGGATGGCGTCCAACATGCCATTCAGCCCGGCGATCAGCTTGGCGTAGTCCCCGATAAACCTTTGGGCTTCTCCGCGTTCGTTCAATCGACCGGCCGTGGAGGCCACCGTCAGACGCTGGACCTCGGCGATGATCGCCTTGAGTCGAGCCCGCAAGGTCTCGATGGTGTCGTTGATAAAGGCCTTCTTGCCGGGGAAGGCCTCAAGCGGCGCTTCGAAATCGCCTTCGCCGAACGCCTTGACGCAGGCCATCGCCTTCTTTTTCACCGCGATGTGGCCGGCGACCATGTCATTGACGCCCTTGGCCATGACCGCGAAGTCGCCGCGGAATTTCTCGGTCGGCACGAAGACCTCGATGTCGCCCTTGTCGTGTTCGGCCGACATCCGGTTCATCTCGGCGATCAGGCCCTTGAGATTGCCGCGCAGGGTCTCGATGGTGTCGTTGATGAAGGCCTTCTTGCCGGGGAACGGTTCAAGCGGCGCTTCGAAATCGCCTTCGCCGAGCGCCTTGACACAGGCCATCGCCTTCTTCTTCACGGCGATGTGGCCGGCCACCATGTCATTGACGTTCTTGGCCAGTACGCCCAGGTCGCCGCGGAACTTGCCGGCGGGCAGACAGACGTCGATGTCGCCCTGGTCATGCTCATGGGACATGCGGCCGACGTCTTCGGCCAGGGCGCTGATCGGCAGCAGACCCGCGTCGAGCAGGCTGTTGACCGCGATCAGCACGTCACGAGCGTCGCCGGTCGCCGTCCCAAGGTCGGCGCGATCCGCTAGCGCCCCTCCGGCGATCGCCTGGCTCAGCCGGCGGATTTCGGCCAAAGCTGTTTGCGGCCTGGAGGACGTCTTGAATTGGCTCAGGAAGGTCATGATGAGGTTGCGTCCGATGGGGCGAAGGGTCAGGCGAGGTTGACGACCGAGGCGCTGGCCCCGCCGCGGGTGCTGAAAATGCGCTCCAGGTCGGGCACGATGATCACGTCGCCGCCGCGCTTGGCCAGGCGGCTGACGAAGTCGGCCCGCCAGCGCAGGCCCACGCGCGGGGCCGCCTCGGTGTCCTTGTTGGCGATGGTGGTCACCTCGTGAACCTTGTCCGCCCGCAGGCCGATCAGGGTCGGGTCGCCCCCCAGCGGGTACTCGATCACCACCACGCGGCTGTCGATGGTGGTCTGGGCGCGCTCCAGCCCGAAGGCCAGGCGCAGGTCGACCAGCGGGATGACCCGCCCTCGGAAATTGATCACCGCGCTGACGAAGGGCGCGGCGCCGGGCACTGTGGTCTCAGTCGCCACGTCCAGCACCTCGCGCACCAGGCCGGCCTCGAGGGCGAAGGTCTCGTCGTGCAGGTTGAAGGTCAGCACCTCGATCGAGTCGGTGTTGGGTTCGTCGGCCATGCTCGGTCTCCGGGGGTCAGCTGGCGACGCGCAGTTGCGCGTCCTGGCGCTGGCCGGCGGCGACCAGATGGGCGATGTCGAGGATCAGGGCGACGCCGCCGTCGCCAAGGATGGTGGCCCCGGTGAATGTCGCCACATCGGTATGGAAGCCGCTGAGCGCCTTGATCACCGTCTGGTGGTCGCCGAGGATCTGATCGACCACCAGGCCGACGCGCTCCTCGCCCGTGGCGACCACAACCACCTTCTGATGCGGATCAGGGGCCAGGCCATTGGCGAACAGCTCGCGCAGGCGGATGAACGGCACCAGCTGATCACGCAGGGTCAGGAAGCAGCGGCCGGTCGAGCGTAGGTCCTGTTCGACCGACAGCTCGACGCATTCCTCGACCGCCGGCAGCGGGATAACGTAGCGGGCCGTCCCGACCCGCACCAACAGGCCGTCGATGATGGCCAGGGTCAGCGGGATACGCAGGGCGATCTGCGAGCCGTGGCCCGGGGTGCTGGTCAGCCGGATCGAGCCGCGCAGGGCCTCGATGGCCCGCTTGACCACGTCCATGCCAACGCCGCGGCCGGAGAGATTGGTCACCGTCTTGGCGGTGGAGAAACCGGGAGCGAAGATGAACTGCAAAAGCTCGTCGTCGCTGATCGCCGCGCCAGGGGCGAGCAGACCGGCCTCTTCGGCCTTGGCCCGCACCCGCTCGCGATCGACGCCGCGGCCGTCGTCGGTGATGGTGATGATCACCTCGGCGCCGGCCTGGACCGCAGCCAGGGTGATCTTGCCGGCCGGCGTCTTGCCGGCGGCCAGGCGCTCGGCCGGGGTCTCCAGGCCATGGTCGGCGGCGTTGCGGATCAGGTGGACCAGCGGATCGGCCAGACGCTCGATCACCGTCTTGTCCAGTTCGGTGGCCTCGCCAAGTGTGGCCATCTCGATCGATTTGCCGGTGTCGCGGGCCAGGTCGTGAATCAGCCGGCGGAAGCGACCGAACAGCTGGATCACCGGCACCATCCGCACCACCATCATGGTGTCGCGCAGTTCGCCGGCCAGGCGTTCGATCTCCTCGGCGACCGAGCGCAGGGCGATCTCGGTGCTGGAGGCGGCGACCTGCTTGAGCCGCGACTGAGCGATGACCAGCTCGCCGACCCGGTCCATCAGCTCGTCAAGGCGTTCAGCCGGCACGCGGACCGTCTCGCTGCTGCGCGTGCGGGCGTCCGCTTGGGATTGGGCGGCGGACGCCTCGGGCGACGGCGGCGGAACCGGCGATTGAGGCGCAGGCGGTTCGGCGGCGATCTGCGTGGCGGCGGCTGCGACCGCCTCGACCTGCACAGGCAAATCGTCGATCTCAGCCTCGGGCTCGACCGGCGAAATCTCCAGGGTCATCTCGTCGATGACGAAGATGAACACGTCCTCGATGGCGCTTTTCGGATGGACGGTGGTCAGGATCACTTCCCAGGCCAGACAGCAGGCCGTGGGATCCAGGTCCGCGAGCAGCGGAATCTGGCGCTCGTCGGCGGCCACCTGGCAATCGCCGAGCTCGCGCAGTTCGTCGAGCAAAGGCAGGGGGCGCACGCCGTTGGTCAGGGCGTCGGCTGGAAGGCTGAAGCGGATCCGCCAGGTCGTGGCGGGCGCTTCGAGGACCTGCGGCGCGCCGTCGCCGGCCGCGGCGTCCACCGCGGCGTGCAAGGCGGCGAGCAGAGCCTTGCCGGCCTCAAGATCGATCTCACGGCCCTCGGCCAAGGCGCGCATGTGGTCCTGGGCGCCGAGCACGGCGGCGACCAGATCATGGGTCGCGGCGACCTCGCCCTTACGCACCCGGTCAAAGGCGCCTTCGCAATGATGGGTGAATTGCGCCAGGGCGTCGAAGCCGAACATGGCCCCCGACCCCTTCAGCGTATGCAGTCCGCGAAACACCGCGTCGATCAGGTCGCGGTCGTCGGGACGTTCGCGCAGGTCAAGCAGGCCCTGCTCGATCTGCTCCAGCAGTTCCTGGGCTTCCTGGCGGAAGGTCTCGATCGGGTCAGAGTCGCTCACGAGGCCAACACCTTCTTGACCACCTTGACCAGTTGCTCTGCGTCGAAAGGTTTGGTCAGCCAGCCGGTGGCCCCCGCCGCCCGCGCCTCGGATTTGACGCCTGCGTCACTCTCCGTGGTCAGGAACAGGATCGGCACGCCGGCGCCGGCAGGCTTGCCGCGCAGAGCGCGGATCATGCTCAACCCGTCCATCACCGGCATGTTCAGGTCGGTGATGATCAGGGCGTAGCCGCCGGCGCTGGCCTTGGTCAGGCCCTCCGACCCATTGGCGGCTTCGGTGACCTGATAGCCCTCGGCGCTGAGAGCGATCTTGATCGCCTGGCGGATGCTGGCGGAGTCATCGACGGTCAAGATTGACGTCATGCGGGGACCTCGTTGGAATGGAGCCAAAAGGCGCGTTGAGCGGGGGTTTCGACAAAGCCGCCGCGGCGAAGGATTTCGAGCAAGCCGCCCTGCGCCGGCGCGGCCAGGACCAAGGATCCCGCCGCCGCATGCGCGGTGCGCCTGGCGGAGACCAACAACTGGACCAGGGTGAGATCGACGTCGTCGGCCGCCTCTAGCGCGACGGTGACGTGCGGGTGGCTGCTGATCGCTTGGCGAAGGGTTTCGTGCGCGGCGACAATCGTCTGAAGGTTGAGCGGGCCGGTCAGGCGGACCTGAGCGCCTGCCGGCGACGTGGGGGTCTCTATAAGGGACATGAGTTGAATTGGACCACCTATGACCGGCTGCTCTGCTGGGAACCGAGATGGACGCCCGAGGTAAAAATCGTGTAAATAGAAATTTCTGTCCCTGGCTTTTACTTTATTACAGCTCGCATTGCGCCATTATGTCGCGATTTTACACGACCATATACAGAAATACTGCGACAATAGGTCACGCTCGGGGATCAACCGAATCATCGGCGTTAAGCGCCGGCCGCCTCCAGGACGAGCCTGGCCGCGCCAAATCGATGAACCACCACTCTTGATTGATTTTTGTCAAGCGGCCGCCAGGCGGCCTGAACTGAAGACGGGACGAATAGCGCTCTGAATGCAAAGAGCGTCGCTGGCTGACATCGGGGGCCGAGCGCCCTTTCGCACCACCGGACAATTGCTCAGTTTTCGTTTGACGCAGCGTTGGCGGCGCCGACGCCGCCGAGCGGCGCGCGCTCCGCGATGAACTCCCCGATGTTGGCTCGATGCAGCGGGCGTCTGCTCCGGGGTTTTCCTGGTTCTTTCGGGGGGCGATGCTCATCGCCGCGCCCTTGTGACCCCCTCCGCTCCCGTTCAGGCGTGAGCTTGCGCCGGGGTCTGCATCAGCTCGATCAGCACGCCGCCCATGTCCTTGGGATGGACAAAGATCACCGGCACGCCGTGGGCGCCGATGCGCGGCTCGCCGGAGCCCAGGATCGCCGCGCCCTTGGCGACCAGGGCGTCGCGGGCTTCAAGGATGTCCTCGACCTCGAAACACAGGTGATGTTGGCCACCTTTCGGGTTCTTGGCCAGGAAGGCCGTCAGGGGTGAGGCCTCGCCATAGGGCTCGATCAGTTCGATCTGGGCGTTTGGCAGGTTGATGAAGCAGACCCACACGCCCTGATCGGGCAGGGCGAACTTCGGGACGATCGAGGTGAACCCGAACATGTGCTGATAGAGCCGCACCGATTCGTCGATCGACCGGGTCGCCACCCCGACGTGATTGAGCTTGCCGATCATGAGACCACCGTCTGGTTTCGGCGTGAGGTAGAGGTCGCCCGGCGCGACCATTCCCGCACGACACCTTTGCTATTGCGCCGCCGCTGCGCCAACGGCGCGAACGTCCAAGTCCTTAACCCCGGTCCCGTCATGGCCGGCGCATGCCGGCCGTCCATCCCGTGAACGACGAACCCGTCTCAAACGCTTGAAACGAGCTGCACCTTAATTACCGCTTGAAGCTTCACGGCATGGTTCGTCGGCGTTCGCCGACGATGACGGTTAAAAGGATTCGTAATCGAAGGTTGGCGCGAGGACGCCGCCCCACATCGCCCGACGATTCAACGCTAATTGACCATTCATCGCCCTTCAACCCCGCACCGAAAAAACTTCGCAATTTTGCAAATTCGACGTCGCAAAAAGCGGAACTTTTGCACGATATTCCTTGAATTAAAGGGGCTTTCGCGGGCTAACGTGGCGATTGGGTCGCCGCGGACGGCGCTCGCAAACGCCCTGTCGCTCGGCCTAGGCCCTGCCTGCGCGCTCGGAACTGACGATGAAACTGATCCTGGAAGAACTCGATCGGCGCCGGGCTGAGGCGCGGGCCGGCGGCGGAGAGCGGCGCATCGCCGCCCAGCACGCCAAGGGCAAGCTGACCGCGCGCGAGCGCATCGCACTTTTGCTGGATGAGCACTCGTTCGAGGAGTTCGACATGTTCGTCGAGCACCGCAGCAACGACTTCGGCATGGCCGATCAGCGGATCGCCGGCGATGGGGTGGTCACCGGCTGGGGGACGATCAATGGCCGGGTGGTCTATGTGTTCTCCAAGGACTTCACCGTATTCGGCGGCTCATTGTCGGGCGCCCACGCCCAGAAGATCCTCAAGGTGCAGACCCAGGCGCTGAATGTCGGGGCGCCGATCATCGGCCTCTATGACGCCGGCGGCGCGCGCATCCAGGAAGGGGTCGAAAGCCTGGCCGGCTATGCCGACATCTTTTTGCAAAACACCCTGGCCTCGGGGGTGATCCCCCAGATCAGCGTGATCATGGGCCCCTGCGCCGGCGGCGACGTCTATTCCCCCGCCATCACCGACTTCATCTTCATGGTGAAGGACACCAGCTACATGTATGTCACCGGTCCCGAGGTGGTGAAGACGGTGACCAACGAGACCGTCAGTCATGACGATCTCGGCGGCTGGCGGGTTCACGCCGGCAAGTCGGGCGTGGCTGACGGCGCCTTCGACAACGACATCGAGGCCATGACCCAGATCCGGCGGCTGGTGGATTTCCTGCCGTCCTCCAATCGCAGCCCGGCGCCGGTTCGCGTCAGTCTGGATGACAGCGATCGCCTGGAGCCGTCGCTGGACACCCTGGTCCCGGCCAACCCCAACAAGCCCTACGATATGAAGGAGCTGATCCTCAAGGTCGTCGACGAGGCCGATTTCTTCGAGATCGGCGGCGAGTTCGCCAAGAACATCATCACCGGCTTCGCCCGGCTGGAGGGGGCGACCGTCGGTCTGGTGGCCAACCAGCCCCAGGTGCTGGCCGGGGTGCTGGACATCGATTCCAGCCGCAAGGCGGCGCGGTTCGTGCGCTTCTGCGACGCCTTTGAAATCCCCATCGTCACCTTTGTCGACGTGCCGGGCTTCATGCCCGGGACCAAGCAGGAATACGGCGCCCTGATCAAGCACGGGGCCAAGCTGCTGTTCGCCTTCGCCGAGGCCACCGTGCCCAAGCTGACCCTGATCACCCGCAAGGCCTATGGCGGCGCCTATGACGTGATGAGCTCCAAGCACCTGCGCGGCGATTTCAACTACGCCTGGCCCACGGCGGAGATCGCGGTGATGGGGGCCAAGGGCGCGGTGGAGATCATCTTTCGGGCCGAGGCCAAGGATCCCGAGGCGCTGGCGGCGCGGGAGGCCGAATACAAGGCGCGCTTCGCCAACCCCTTTGTCGCCGCCTCCCGCGGCTATATCGACGACGTGATCATGCCCCAGGCCACCCGTGGCCGGCTGATCCGCGCCCTGCGCAGCCTGAAGGGCAAGGCGCTAGCCAATCCATGGAAAAAGCATGACAATATCCCGCTCTGAGCGGCCAACCTCGACCGTGAGCGCGCGCTGATGTTCTCCAAGATCCTGATCGCCAACCGCGGCGAGATCGCGGTGCGGATCATCAAGACCTGCCGCCGGCTGGGGATCGCCTCGGTGGTGGTCTATTCCGAGGCCGACGCCGACAGCCTGGCGGTGGAGATGGCCGACGAGGCGGTGCTGATCGGGCCGCCGCCGGCCAACCAGTCCTATCTGCTGGCCGACAAGATCATCGCCGCCTGCAAGCAGACCGGCGCCCAGGCCGTGCATCCCGGCTTTGGCTTTTTGTCGGAGAACGCCGGCTTCGCCCAGCGCTGCCAGGACGAGGGGATCGTGTTCATCGGCCCCAATCCGCACGCCATCTCGGCCATGGGCGACAAGATCGAGAGCAAGCGGTTCGCCCAGGCGGCTGGCGTCTCCTGCGTGCCCGGCCATATCGGCGAGATCGACGACGCCGCCCACGCGGTGCGGATTTCCGAGCAGATCGGCTATCCGGTGATGATCAAGGCCTCGGCCGGCGGTGGCGGCAAGGGCATCCGGGTCGCCTACAGCCGCGCCGAGGTCGAGGAAGGTTTCCCCGCCGTCCGCGCCGAGGCCAAGGGCGCTTTCGGCGACGACCGTATCTTCATCGAGAAGTTCATCACCTCGCCGCGCCATATCGAGATCCAGGTGCTTGGCGACCGCCATGGAAACCTGGTGCATCTGTTCGAGCGCGAATGCTCGATCCAGCGCCGCAATCAAAAGGTGATCGAGGAGGCGCCCAGCCCCCTGCTCGACGAGGCCACGCGCGCGGCCATGGGCGCGCAGGCCATCGCCCTGGCCAAGGCGGTCGGCTACGACTCGGCCGGCACGGTGGAGTTTGTCGCCGGCCAGGACCGCAGCTTCTATTTCCTGGAGATGAACACCCGGCTGCAGGTCGAGCATCCGGTCACCGAGCTGATCACCGGGCTGGATCTGGTCGAGCAGATGATCCGCGTCGCCGCTGGCGAGCCCTTGGCCTTCACCCAGGCCGACCTGACCATCCGCGGCTGGGCGGTGGAGAGCCGGATCTATGCCGAGGACCCCTATCGCGGCTTCCTGCCCTCGATCGGCCGGCTGGTGCGCTACAGCCCGCCGCCGGAAGGCGGCGACGGGGTTCGCACCATTCGCAACGACGCCGGCGTGCGCGAGGGCGATGAGATCAGCGTCTATTATGACCCGATGATCTCCAAGCTATGCGCCCACGCGCCAACCCGGCTGGAGGCCATCGACGCCATGGGCGCGGCGCTGGAAGATTTCCAGATCGAGGGCGTGGGCCACAATATCCCCTTCCTCGCCGCGGTGATGGACCAGACTCGCTTCCGCGAGGGGGCGCTGTCGACCCGCTATATCGCCGACCAGTTCGAGGGCGGATTTCACGGAACGGCCCCGACGGATTTCCAGCACGACCTGATGATGGCCACGGCCGCCTGGATGCAACGCCTGCAGGGCTCGCGCGCCCGATCCAGCCTGACCGCCGGGAACGGGCGCGGCTTCAGCTATCCGGTCCGCGACGAGTGGGTGGTGGTGATCGGCGCGTTCCGCCAGCGGGTGCGGCTGTCCGATGAGGCGGACGGGCTGTCGATTGAGCGGCTGAGCGACGGCCGCGTGCTGCGTCTGTCCGACGTCGACTGGCGCCCCGGCCTGGTCCGCTTCCACGCCAGGCTGGACGGCGCGCCGTTCACCGCCGAGGTCCGGCCCGCGGCCGAGGGCTTCGTGATTTCGCACCGGGCGGCCAAGGCCCGCGTGCTGGTCCTGACGCCCCTGTCGGCCGAGCTGCACGACCGGCTGCCGAAGCGCGCGCCGGCCGACACCTCGCGCCAGATCGTCTCGCCGATGCCAGGCCTGCTGGTGGCCCTGGAGGTGGTCGAGGGTCAGACGGTGCGCTCGGGCGAGACGGTGGCGGTGATCGAAGCCATGAAGATGCAGAACATCCTGCGCGCCGAACGCGACGGGGTGATCAAGATGGTCGGCGCCAAGGTGGGCGATTCTGTCGCGGCCGATGAAGTCCTGGTCGAATTCGCCTGAGCGGAGCCCTGAGGGGGATCCTAAGGCGGCGTTGGTCAAGAGGTGAATCGGCAATTTATGAACCCGCTCATCCCGGCGAATGCCGGGACCCAGATCATAGATCGCCGAGCATGGGTTAAGGTATCGGGTCGACTGATGAGACGGAGTTTTTTGATCTGGGTCCCGGCATTCGCCGGGATGAGCGGAAAAAAATTGCAGCCCCTAATTCTGTACCGAGCCTAAGGCCATGACCCTGACGACCACCGTCCTTTCCGCCGACTTCCCGCCCCCGCAGCGTTCCGAGTGGCTGGCCCTGGTCGACAAGACGCTGAACGGGGGCGACTTCGCCAGGCTGACCAGCCGCACCGCCGACGGTGTCGTCGTGCAACCGCTCTATACCGCCGACGAGGCCGCGCCTGCGCCAACGCTCTGGCGCGCCGCGCCGGCCGATCCGATGCGCCCCTGGGACCTGCGCTGCACCACCGATCACCCTGATCCGGTCCGCGCCAACGCCGACGTGCTGGCCGATCTGGACGGGGGCGCAGCCTCGGTGACGCTGCGGCTCGATCCCAGCGGGCGGGACGGCGTGGCGGTCGCGAGCGAGGACGATCTGGCGCGGACGCTGGATGGCGTGCTGCTCGACCTGGCGGCGGTGGCGCTGGACGCCGGGTTCATGGGGCCACATGCGGCGGGCTGGCTGGCCCGCCTGGCCAAGGGCGCGCCCACCGCGCGGCTGGTGTTCAACCTCGACCCCTTGGGCGCTTTCGCAAAAAGCGGGACCAGCCCCGGCGCCATGTCCAGGATCATCGATCATAGCGCCCGAGAGGCGCTGACCCTGGCGCAGGCCTATCCCAAGGCGAGCCTGTTCCTGGCCTCGGGCGTGGTCGTGCATGAGGCCGGCGGATCGGAGGCCCAGGAGCTGGGGTTCGCCCTGGCGTCGGCCCTGGCCTACGCCAAGGCGCTGACGAACGCCGGCGCGCCGATGGCCAACGCCTTCGAGGCCATCACCCTCGGCCTCGCCGCCGACGCCGACTATTTCGTCAGCCTGGCCAAGCTGCGCGCCGCCCGGCTGTTGATGCCCCGGCTGGCCGCCGCCTGCGGCGTCGATGTCGCGCCCCGGATCGAAGTCCGCAGTTCGCGGCGGATGCTGTCGACGCTGGACCCGTGGGTCAATCTGCTGCGCCTCACCGCCGCGGCCTTCGCCGCCGCCCAGGGCGGGGCCGACGTGATCCAGCTCGATCCCTTCACCCAGCCGCTTGGCTACCCCTCGGACATGGCCCGGCGCCAGGCGCGCAATATCCAGCTGGTGCTGATGGAGGAGAGCCACCTTGGCCGCGTGGCCGACCCCGCCGCCGGGGCCTGGTTCCTCGACGCCTTGACCGAGCAGCTGGCGCGCGCCGGCTGGGCCGCGTTCCAGGCCATCGAGCGGGACGGCGGCGTTCTCGCCGCCCTTACCGCCGGGTCGATTCAGCGGTCGGTCGCGGGGATGCGCGCAGCGCGGGCCGACGATATCGCCAAGCGCCGCACCGGGCTGGTCGGTGTCTCGCAATTCGCGACGAACGCGGAGGCCGACGTCGGACTCGACCGGCCCAACCCGACCGCCTTCGCCAGGCGCGCGCCGACCTTGCCTGACCTCGGGACGCCCGAAACCTGCGCGGCGCTGCCCGCCTGGCGCGCCGCTGCGCCTTTCGAGGCGCTGAGGGATCGCGCCGAGCAGCTGGGCGCGCCCCGCGTCTACCTGGCCACGCTGGGCGCCGCCGCCGACCACGCCGCTCGCGTCGGCTTCATGCGCGGCCTGTGCGAGGTCGGCGGTCTGGCGGCCGAGGATGGCGCCGTTGACGCCTATCGGGCCGAAGCCTCCCCCTTGGTCGTGCTGTGCGGGTCCGACGGCCTCTATGCCGAAGCGGGCGCTGAGGCGGCGGCTCAGCTCAAGACCGCAGGCGCGGCGCGGATCTGGCTGGCCGGGCGTCCTGGCGCGCTGGAAACGGCCTTGCGCGCGGCCGGCGTCGATCGGTTCGTCTTCGCGGGCGCCGACGTGGTCGCGGCGCTGGATGAGGCCCTGAGCGTGCTGGAGACCGCCCGATGATCACTCCGGCCTTTCCCGATATGGCCAGCCTCGATTTCGACGCCCTGCCGCCCTGCGCGGATAGGCCGGCGCCCGCCGGCGCGCTGTGGGAGACGCCGGAAGGGATCGAGGTCAAACCCGGCTATGGCCCGGGCGATCTCGCCGGCTTGGATCATCTGGACGGCTATCCAGGTCTCGCGCCGTTCGGCCGCGGCCCCTACCCGACCATGTATGTGACCAACCCGTGGACCATCCGCCAATATGCCGGATTTTCCACGGCGGAGGACTCCAACGCCTTCTATCGCCGCAATCTGGCGGCCGGGCAGAAGGGGCTGTCGGTGGCCTTCGATCTGGCCACGCACCGCGGCTATGACAGCGACCATCCGCGCGTCGCCGGCGATGTCGGCATGGCCGGGGTGGCGATCGATTCAATCCTCGACATGCAGACCCTGTTTTCCGCCATCCCGCTCGACCAGATGAGCGTGTCGATGACCATGAACGGCGCGGTGCTGCCGATCCTGGCGCTCTATATCGTTGCGGCGGAGGAACAGGGCGTTCCCCGCGCCAAGCTTTCAGGCACGATCCAGAACGACATCCTGAAAGAGTTCATGGTCCGAAACACCTATATCTATCCGCCGAAACCCTCGATGCGGATCATTTCGGACATCTTCGCCTATACGGCCAAGGAGATGCCCAGGTTCAACAGCATCTCGATCAGCGGCTACCACATGCAGGAGGCCGGAGCCTCGGCCGACCTGGAGCTGGCCTACACCCTGGCCGACGGGATTGAATATGTCCGCGCCGGCGTGGCGGCGGGGATGGATGTCGATCGCTTCGCCCCACGGCTGTCCTTCTTCTGGGCGGTGGGGATGAACTACTTCATGGAGACGGCCAAGATGCGGGCGGCGCGCCTGATCTGGGCCAAGCTGATGAAGGCCTTCGACCCAAAGGACGCGCGCTCGCTGAGCCTGCGCACTCACAGCCAGACCTCGGGCTGGTCGCTGGCCGCCCAGGACGTGTTCAACAACGTCACCCGCACCGCCGTGGAGGCCATGGCCGCCGTCGCCGGCCAGACCCAGTCGCTGCACACCAACTCGCTGGATGAAGCGGTCGCGCTGCCGACCGATTTCTCCGCCCGCATCGCCCGCAACACCCAGCTGTTCCTGCAGACCGAGGCCGGCGCCACGCGGGTGATCGATCCCTGGGGTGGCAGCTACTATGTCGAGCGCCTGACCCACGACCTGGCCGCGCGGGCCTTGGGCCACATCGAGGAGGTGGAGCGGCTGGGCGGCATGGCCAAGGCGATCGAGGCCGGCGTGCCCAAGCTGCGCATCGAGGAGGCCGCCGCCAAGACGCAGGCGCGGATCGACTCGGGTCGCCAGACCCTGGTCGGAGTCAACAAGTACAAGCCCGAGGTCATCGACGAGATCCCAGTGCTCAAGGTCGACAACTCCTCGGTTCGCCGCCAGCAGCTGGAGAAGCTGGCGCGGCTGAAGGCCGATCGCGATCCGGCCGCCTTGGCCGCCAGCCTGGCGGCCCTGACCGCCGGCGCGCGAGGCGACGGCAACCTTCTGGCCCTTTCGGTGGACGCGGCGCGGGCGCGGGCCACGGTCGGGGAGATCAGCGCGGCGCTGGAGACGGTGTTTTCCCGTCATGTCGCGCCGGTGCGCTTGGTCGAGGGCGTATTCGCCAAGGAGGCGGGCGAGCAGCCGGCGATCGCTCGCGCGCGGGCCTCGGCCGCCGCCTTCCGCGAGGCCGACGGGCGCGCGCCGAGCCTGATGGTGGCCAAGCTGGGCCAGGACGGTCACGACCGCGGCCAGAAGGTGGTCTCCACCGGCTTCAAGGACTTCGGCTTCGACGTCGAGGTCGGCCCGCTGTTCCAGACCCCGGCCGAGGCTGCGCGAATGGCGGTGGAGCGCAATGTCCACGCGGTCGGCGCGTCCTCATTGGCGGGGGCGCATCTGAGCGTCGCCCCGGAGCTGAAGGCCGAGCTGGACCGCCTCGGCCGCTCCGACATCATGGTGGTGGTCGGCGGCGTGATCCCCCCCGCCGACGTCGCCCCGCTGCTCGAGGCCGGGGTCGCCGCGGTCTATCCGCCCGGCACCGTGCTCGCCGAGGCGGCGCTCGATCTGCTGGACAAGCTGAACGTCCAGCTTGGCTATGCCCAAGGGCCGCAGGGGTAGGGTCTGCTATCCAAGACGATTTCATGCGGCGCCCAGCGTATTTGAAGTTGATCCCTAGAAAGGGGGTCCGGGCGGGATGCCCCGCGGGCGGCGACGCCACCAGGCGGGAAACGATCCTAACCGCTCAAAATTCTTTAGCGCCGACGGGCATACGCCGCCATGACAGCGAGGGAGGTCAACCCATGCGCGCCACCGCCCGCGCCCAGCCCTCGGCCAATTCGTGGGCGTAGCTGGGCAGGCAGTAGACGTCGGCGGCCTCCGGGGCGATGACGTCGATCCAGATGGCGGCGTGGTGGAGGACGGTGGCCGCTGTCCGGTTCGGAACGAAGGCGGGATCTTCGACGTCGAACACCCCTCCGACGGTCAGCAGCTCACGCCAGGCGCGTCCGCTGAACCGAAACCGCGCGAGGCCGCCGCTGATGTCGATCACCGCGCCGTCGTCGCCGGCGAGGGCCTCCAGCTCTGAAACAGCCTGGGCGAGGTCAGCCAGCGGCGCGCGCAGCAGATAGGCGCCCGGCTCAATCCAGATCAGACGGCCCAAAGGCCTATCGACCGCGTGAAGCGGCGCCGGCAGCCCGCTGGCGACCGGGGCGTCCCAGAATTCCAGGCGCAACAGGGCCTCAGGCGCGCACGCCTCGATGGTCACGGGGGTCGCCTCAATCACGATAAAGCGCTCCATCCGCGTCATGGAAGATGGGCGCGACGACCCGCACTGGCACGTTGCGGCCTCGGGTCGGGGAGGCGGCGAGCAGGACCTCGCCCATCCGCTCCGGCCCCGCGCGCAGCAAAGCCAGCGCAATGGCCCCGCCGGGCGTGGCGACCCGCAGACCGGCCGAGGTGACATGGCCCTCGGGCTTGCGGCCCGCGGCGGTCAGCAGCATCGCGCCCTCAGGAATTGCGCCCGCGCCGGGTTCGGCCTCCAGGCCGATGAATCTCAGGCGGTCAGGGTCGGCGAAGGCTGGCCGGTCCAGGGCCGGCGCGCCGACAAAGCCGCCGTCGCGCAGCATCTTGGAAAGACCCAGGTCGCCGGGCGTGCGCCGGCCGTCGATCTCGGCGCCAGTCTCGATATGGCCCTTCTCGATCCGCATCAGCTCCAAGGCCTCCAGGCCGTAGAGGCCGCCGCCCTGGGTCGCGACCTGCGCCTCCAGCGCCGCCCAAAGCTTCGGAAGGTCGTGGGCCGGAGCGTAGAGCTCGAAGGCTCGCTCGCCGCTATAGCTGGCCGCCAGGATCACAACGGCGATCCCGCCGACCTCGCCCTTGGCCAGGGCCATATGGCTGGGGGCGCCCAGGCCCAGCGCGGCCAGGACGGCGCGGGCGCGAGGGCCGGCGAGCGCGATCGCGCCCCAGCGCTCCTGCACGCTGGCCACCGCGACCTTGAGGGTCGGGTCGAGAATCTTGCGGACATAGGAGATCTGACCCAGCATGCGGTCGCCGCCGCCGGTGGAGCTGGTCAGCAGGTAGCGCTGTTCCGCCAGACGCCAGACGGTGCCGTCGTCGATCACCATGCCGTCCTCGCGCAGCATGAACACATAGCGGCCGCGCCCGACCTTGAGTTTGGACACCCGCGTGGCGCAGATGCGCTCGACCAGGGCGCAGGCGTCGGGGCCGGCGATCTCGAACTTGCCCAGGGTGGAGACGTCGGTCATGCCGACGGCGCTGCGCGTCGTGCGCGCCTCGCGCAGACCCGCCTCCGCCACGCTTTCGCCGGGGCGCGGATAGGCCCTCGGGCGCTTCCAATAGCCGACCGGCTGCCAGGGCGGATTGTGCGCGGCGTGGACCGCGAACAGCGGGGTGCGGCGCAAGGGCGCCATATGCTGGCCGGTCGCCTCGCCGGCCAGGACGGCCAGGGTCACGGGCGTATAGGGCGGACGGAAGGTGGTCAGGCCGACCTCGGGCACGGGCCGGCCCTCCGCCTGGGCCAGGCGCGCCAGGCCGATCAGGTTGCTGGTCTTGCCCTGGTCGGTGGCCATGCCCAGCGTGGTGTAGCGCTTGAGGTGCTCGACCGACCGATAGCCCTCGCGCCAGGCCAGGTCGATATCGGCGGCGGTGACGTCGTTCTGGGGATCGACGAAGGCGGTCTTCAGATGAACCCCGGCGGCGGGCTCCCAGTCGGCGTGGGTATGGCGAGACCCGTCGAAGGTGGTTTCGGCGTGGGGTGCGTCCCCAGCCTCCAATCCCGCCGACACGGAGCCCGATGAAGCCGCTGCGGCAAGCCCCACGCTCCAGCCGTCCGCCAGGGCTTCCGTGAGCGAGTCGCGTCCGGCGGCGGCGCCGACCGAGACCTGATGCTGCCGCGAGAGCGCGGGGGTGAACGCGCCGCCGGCCTCGTCCCACGCCAGCGTTCCGCCGGCCTGCATATGCAGGTGAGCGACCGGCGTGAAGCCGCCGGAGACGCAGATCAGGTCGGCGTCCAGGGCGACGGTCGCGCCGCCGATCAGAGCCGTTGCGCCGCTCACCCGCTTCGCGCCCAGGGCCGCCACGAGGCCGGCGTCAAAGCGCACGTCGAACCGCGCCTTGGCGGCCGCCACGATCGGCCGGTCGGCGTCCGGCCGGCTGTCGAGGATGGCGGCGACCTGGCCGCCGGCGGCGTCGAGGGCGAAGGCGGTGCGGTAGGCCTCGTCATTGTTGGTGGCGATCAGCGCCCTGCGACCGGGCAGCACGCCGTAGCGCTGGACATAGGCCCGAACGGCGCCCGCCAGCATCACGCCCGGGCGGTCGTTGTTCGAGAACAGGATCGGCCGCTCGATCGCGCCTGTGGCCAGGATCACCCGCCCCGCCCGCACGCGCCATAGCCGTTGGGCCAGGCCGCCGGTGCCGGCGTCCGGCGCCTGACCGGGCTCGACCAGGCGCTGGATCAGGGTCAGCTGGTTGTGGTCGTAATAGCCGGCGACCGTGGTCCGGCGCAGCACCCGCACGCCCGCGGCGCGCAGCTGCGCCTCGACCTCGGCCGCCCAGAGCGGGCCAGAACGTCCGTCGACCTGGGCGTGATTGAACAGCAGCGAGCCACCGAGCTCGCGATCCTGCTCGGCCAGGATCACCCGCGCGCCGGCCTTGGCCGCCGCTAGCGCCGCAGCCAATCCCGAGGGACCCGCGCCCGCGACCAGTACGTCGCAGAAGGCCGCCCGGTGCTCGTGCGCGTCCACATCAGCCTTGGTCGGCGCGGCGCCCAGGCCGGCGGCGCGGCGGATGAAATGCTCGTAGATCTTCCAGCGCCAGGGGGGGGCGATGAAGGCCTTGTAGTAGAACCCGGCCGGGATGAAGCGGGCGATCAGACTGTTGACCGCGCCAATGTCGAGATCGAGGCTCGGCCAGCGGTTCTGGCTGACGGCGATCAGCCCCTCGTAGATAAACAGGTCGCTGGCGCGGGTGTTGGGCTCATAACGCCCGCCGACGCCGGCGCCGACCAGGGCGTTGGGCTCCTCGACCCCGGCGGCCATCACCCCGCGCGGGCGATGGTATTTGAAGCTGCGCCCCATCAGGGTGACGCCGCTGGCCAGCAAGGCTGAGGCCAGGGTATCGCCGGGATGGCCCTGATGGGCCTTGCCATCAAAGCTGAAGCCGATGACCCGGCTGCGATCGATCAGTCCACCGCGCGCCGCCCGCGACGGCCCGCTCATGCCTCGGCTCCGACCGAAGCGATCTGCGCGATCTCGTGGGTCACACGATGACGCCGCATCCGAATCCAGGCGCGGCAGCCATAGGCATGACGCCAAAGCTCCCACGCGAAGTCTCTCGGGTTTTCACGGGTGTAGAGGGCGGTCAGGGTAGCCTCGGTCGTATCGTCCGGGCGGGCGACGGCCTCCTCAGCCCGCTCATAGACAAACTCGGCCTGGGACCTTGGACCGCAATGGGGGCAGGTGATCAGGAACATGGCTAGGTCACCGGGACTGGGGCAGCGGGCCGCTGGCGGCCTCGTCGATCAGGGCCCCGCTGGCGAATCGGCCCAGGTTGAAGGGTGCGGCGATCGGGTGCGGCTCACCCTTGGCCAGGGCGTGGGCGAACAGCATGCCGGAGCCGGGCGTGGCCTTGAAGCCGCCATAGCACCAGCCGCCGTTCAGAGAGAGCCCGTCCACCGGCGTGTCGCCGATGATCGGCGCGCCGTCAAAGCTCATGTCGGTGACGCCGCTCCAGCAGCGCAGCATCCGCAGCCGCGACAGAGCCGGGACCAGGCCGATCGCTTGGCCGGCCACCTCCTCGACGCGCATCGGGATCCCGCGCTGGGAATAGCTAGGATAGAGGTCCGGATCGCCGCCCAGCACGATCTCGCCCTTGTCCGACTGGCTGATATAGCAATGGATCGACTGGGACATGATCACCGTATCGATCATCGGCTTGACCGGCTCGGAGACGAAGGCCTGCAGCATGTGCGACTCGATGGGCAGGCGCAGGCCGGCCATCGCCGCCACATGGCCCGAATTTCCGGCGACGCAGATCGCGACCTGGTCGGCGCCGATCGCGCCCTGGCTCGTCTGCACGCCGACGGCGCGGCCGCCTTCGATGTCGATCCCGGTGACCTCACAGTTTTGCAGGATATCGACGCCCAGGGCGTCGGCCGCGCGGGCGTAGCCCCAGGCCACGGCGTCGTGCCGGGCGGTGCCGCCGCGCCGCTGGATCAGACCGCCGAAAATGGGATAGCGGGCGGCCTCGTCCATGTTCAGCAGCGGGGCCAGCCGGCGCACCTGCTCACGCGTGAGCAGCTCGGCGTCGATGCCGTTGCAGGCCAGCGAGTCGCCGCGTTCGGCCAGACGGGTCATGTCGGAGTCTGAATGACCCAGAAACAGCGCGCCGCGCTGGCTGAACATCAGGTTGTAGTTTAGCTCCTCGCTCAGCCCTTCCCAGAGCCTGAGCGAGAACTCCAACAGGTCCTGCATCTGCGGCAGGCGGTAGTTGGAGCGGATAATGGTGGTGTTGCGGCCGGTGTTGCCGCCGCCGATCCAGCCCTTCTCGACCACGGCGATCGAACGCACCCCGTGATGCTTGGCCAGATAGTAGGCCGTGGCCAGGCCGTGGCCGCCGCCGCCAATGATGACCACGTCGTAGCGCGCCTTCGGCTTTGGCGCGCGCCAAGCCAGGCCCCAAGACTTTTGCCCATCGAAACCGCCCTTGAGCAGTCCGAGGGCGGAATAGCGCTTCATCGTGTCAGGTCTATCCCTTGCCGCGAGGCCAAGATGCGGGATCGCGCGCGCAGGGCTAGCGGCAAAATTAGATTGGCGGCTGCGATAATTAGATTCGCCAGGAGCTGGCGCGCCGCTGCATGCCCTGTCTGGGCGCCTGAACGGCCCGGCGGCTCGCCAATACTCAGAGATTTAGAGAACAACGCATGGCCAAGGCGAACGCGGCTAACCACCGCTATATCCTGATCCTGAAGTGTCCGGACCGTATCGGCGTGGTCGCAGCGGTGTCGGGCTACCTGGCCGACAATGACGCCTCGATCGTGGAGTCGAACCATTTCAACGACCCCACCGCCGGCGAGTTCTATATGCGGACCGTGTTCCGCGCCGATAGCGCCGCCATGCCGTCGTTGGAGCGTCTGCGCCAGGGGTTCGAGATCATCGCCCAGCGCTTCGACATGGCGTGGGAATTCCACGACGTTCAGATCAAGCCTCGGGTGCTGATCGCTGTCTCAAAGTTCGGTCACTGTCTCTACGACCTCATGCACCGCTGGCGCAGCGGCGCGCTGCCGGTCGAGATCGTCGGGGTGATCTCCAACCACGAGGACATGCGCTCCTTTGTTGAATGGAGCGAAATTCCCTTCCACCACCTGCCGATCACCAAGGAGACCAAGGCGCAGCAGGAGCAGCAGATCCTGGGTCTGGTCGACGAGCTGAACATCGACCTGGTGGTGCTCGCCCGCTACATGCAGATCCTGTCACCGCAGCTGTGCGAGGCTCTGTCGGGGCGTTGCATCAACATCCACCACTCGTTCCTGCCCAGCTTCAAGGGCGCCAAGCCCTACCATCAGGCCTTCGACCGCGGCGTGAAGATCATCGGGGCCACCGCCCACTACGTCACCACCGACCTCGATGAGGGTCCGATCATCGAACAGGGCGCCCAGCGAGTCGATCACAGCTTCACCCCCGACGACCTGGTCGAAATCGGCCGCGACGTGGAATGCACGGTATTGGCCCGCGCCGTGCTGTGGCATGTCCAGCGCCGGGTGCTGATCAACGGGCACAAGACGGTGGTGTTCGCCTAGATGGACAGCGGCTTCGATGCGCCCCCTGGCCAAGTCAAGGCCAGGGTCATTGACGGCAAGGCGATCGCAGATCGACTATTGGCTGAAGTCGCGGCGCAACTCGATCAATTCATGTCTGCGACCGGAACGCGCCCAACCTTGGCGGTCGTCATGGTCGGCGAGGATCCGGCGAGCCAAATCTATGTCAGGCGCAAGCGCAACGCCGCGCGCAAGGTCGGCATCCTTCCGGTCGAGCGCCGGCTTGGCGCAGAGACCACCCAGGCGGCGCTACTGGCGGAGATTGACGCCCTTAACGCCGATGAGACGGTCCACGGCATCCTGGTGCAGCTACCCTTGCCGGCCCATATCGACGCGCTTGTCGTGCTCGATCGGATCCGGCCGGCGAAGGACGTAGATGGTTTCCATCCAGTCAATGTCGGCCGCCTGTCGATTGGGACCTCCGGTCTGGTTCCCTGCACGCCGCTCGGCTGCATGCGGCTGCTGGACACGGTGATCGACGATTTTCGCGGGCTGGCGGCCGTGGTGATCGGCAAGTCGAACATTGTTGGCAAGCCGATCGCGCTGCTTTTGCTGGAGCGTGAGTGCACGGTGACGGTCACCCATATTCTGACCCGCGGCCTGCCCGACATCGTGCGGACGGCGGACATCGTCGTCGTCGCCGCCGGCAGTCCGCGCTTGGTGCGCGGCGATTGGGTCAAGCCTGGGGCGGTGGTCATCGACGTCGGCATCAATCGCATCGAGGATGGCGATGGCTCGACCCGCATTGTCGGCGACGCCGCGACCGATGAGCTCAGTCACGCGGCCGCGGTCACGCCCGTGCCAGGCGGTGTCGGCCCGATGACCGTGGCCTGTCTGCTGAGCAACACCATGAAGGCCGCCGCCGGCGCGTTGAACCCCGGTCTCACCGTCGGCCCCACCTAATCAACGGCCCTTTCTTGTCGCCTCGGCCGACCAACCACCCCTTGACGCATCCGTCCGGTTGGGGATGAACGCCAGAGTCTTACGTCCAGGACCTGTACATCGCTCCCTGAATTCCATTCGAATCGCCCGCCTTCGCGCACCGTCTGGATGCATCCGAACATCATAGGTTCGAGGCGCTGAGGGCTCGCTCCCGGCCCAGACCGTCGAAAATCATCGTGGAAGCCATCGGTTTCGTCGAGGGTCGGACCGCGCGCTTTCCTGACCCCGTCCGCCGCGCTCGACCCTTGGCCAAACCGTCCGTTTTCGAACACTTGGCCGTGAAAGTTGCGTCGCCGCCCGCGACCATTATCAAAAAACCCTTGTATTACAACGCGTTTACGGAGCGCCCCTTCCGACCTATGGTTTAGCGCGAGACCGTGGGGAAACGCGACAATGAGTTCATCTTCTGGGATGGATCGTCCGATCAAACGTTCCTTCATCCAGCGTCACCGGCGCCTGCTGGTGGGCGGCGGTCTGTGTCTGGCGATCGCCGCGACCGTGGTCTGGTTCAGCGGGGGCATGGCCAGCCGCAGCGATCGGCTGCCGGCGGCCAGCCTGACCATCGGCCAGGTCACCCGCGGCTCGTTTCATGATTTCATCCCGTTGCAGGGCAAGATCGTCGCGCACGACACCGTCCTGCTCGACGCCCTCGAAGGCGGACGCGTGGACAAGATCCTGGTCCATCCCGGCGATTGGGTGCAGGAGGGCCAGCCCTTGGTCGACCTGAGCAACAGCGCCCTGGCGCTGGACGTGCTTGAGCGCGAGGCCCGCCTGATTGAGTCGATCACCCAGCTGCAGACCTATCAGACCTCACTCGAACAGGCGCGACTGGCCAATGACAAGGCGCTGGCGGCGATCGACTACGACATCGTGCGCCTTCGTCGATCAGAGCAACGTCGCGACGTTCTGGCCGCCCAGGGCGCCGAGCCAGCCGAATTGAAGGATCAGGTCGAAGATGAACTTCAGTATAACCTAAAGATCCGCCCGATCCAAGCCGAAGGTAACGCCAACCAGGATCAGCTTCGCCGGCAACAATTGCCTCAGATCCAGGAACAGACCGCAAAGCTCCAGCGGGATGTGATCATCACCCGCGGCATGCTCGACAATCTGATCGTGCGGGCG
>Ga0302196_10001127_pt1 | contig 25537 bp, 22 predicted proteins | sample II_Bog_N1_3_FD_198794 | JGI IMG/M metagenome (GOLD analysis project Ga0302196, IMG submission 198794) | Peat permafrost microbial communities from Stordalen Mire near Abisko, Sweden - II_Bog_N1_3 | ecosystem: Environmental > Terrestrial > Soil > Wetlands > Peat | place: Sweden: Abisko...
TGTTCTCCTGGATGCCGAACGTGGGGACCGCGTGCGACCGGAGGATCGACGAGCCGGTGAAGAACGGTGTGCCCACCCCCACCACGGCGAAGACCTGGGACTGCACCAACCGCTGGGCCGCGGCGGCGTCCCCCGTCGGTGACGTCCCGTCGTCGACCAGCGGCGCGTAGACGATCTTGCGGCCGTGGACGCCACCGGAGGCGTTCAGCTGGTCGAAGTAGGCCGCCACGCCCGTCGTCACCGGGGCGAAGTCCGACGAGGCGAAGCCGCTGAACGATCCCATCGCCCCGACCCGGATGGTGGTCCGGGTGACCCCGTCGGTGTCCCCGGCGTGGGTGACCGTCAACACGGTCACGTTGGCACAGGACGACAGCACCACGGTGCCGACGAGAGCGGCGACGAGCAGCGCCCCACGTCGGGCCGGCCCGCGGAACTCCCGGGTCCCACGCCGATGCCGTCGAACCACGACCCTCCCCGGTGCTCCGGCCGCTCACCGCCCGGGCCGATGCCCGGCTGGATCACGGCTCCACCCGATCGCACCCGACTGTACCCGCCGCCCGTCGCCGCACCGGCACCTCGGAGCTCAGCCCCGGGGCCGGCACGTCGGTGGTCAGCTCCGGGCCGGCACCTTCGCCGTCGCTTCGCCGACCACCTTCTCCTCGCCGTCGGCGTTGCGGAGCCGAACGTCCAGATCGATCAGGTGGACGTCACCCTCGGTGCGCTTCCCGGTGACCACGATGGCCGAGCGGAGCTCCTCGTCCGGCCAGGTCTGCCGGGCGAAACGGACGGTGAAGCGGGTCACGTTGCCCACCCCCACGTAGTCGGTGATGGCCGTCCCGAGGAGTCCCATCGAGAACATCCCGTGGCCGAAGACGCTGGGCTGGCCGGCCGCCTGCGCCTTGACCTCGTCGTGGTGCATGGGGTTGAAGTCACCCGACGCCCCGGCGTAGGCCACCAGGTCGGTCCGGGTGAGCACGTGGGTCAACGGTGGTGCCTCGTCGCCCTCGGCCACGTCCTCGAAGTACAGCGTCGCGTCAGCCATGGTCCCTCCACTCCTGGATTGCTCGGTTCTGATGGGTACGGGCGGGTTGCGCCCGCAGGTGATGACCCCGGACCCGGTGGGCCCGGATCGACGGTGGTCCTGTCCTGTCCGGTCGGCTCACGGGTCCCGTCACCGGCCCGGCTCGGGGTCGCGGGGCAGGCCGAGCAGCCGTTCACCGATCACGTTCCGCTGGACCTCGCTGGTCCCCCCGGCGATGGTCATGCACCGTGACTGGAGGACGCCGTACGCGGACACGGCGGCCGGTCCCTCGGTGACGGCGCCGTCAGGACCGCTCAGGTCGAGGCCGAACTCATGGACCCGCTGGTCGAACTCGGCACCCAGCAGCTTGCGCACGCTCGACTCGGGGCCGGGCTGGAGTCCGCCGACCGACCGCAGGGTCGCCCGCATGCCCAGCTGGGCCAGCGACTGGGCCTCGGCCAGCAGGTGGCCCAGGCGGTCGAGGGTGACCGGGTCCTGGAGCTCCGGCCCGGCGGCGATCCGGGCCAGGACGCCCTCGAGGGCGCCCCCGAAGGCCGTGTCCGACGAGAGGGACACCCGCTCGTTGGCCAACGTCGTCCGGGCCAGCCTCCACCCGCCGTCGACCTCACCCACCACGCACTCGTCGGGGACGAAGCAGTCGTCGAAGAAGACCTCGTTGAACAACGCGTCCCCGGTGATCTCCCGCAGGGGCCGCACCTCGATCCCCGGCGAGGCCATGTCCACCAGGAAGTAGGTGATCCCCCGGTGCTTGGGCACATCCGGATCGGTCCGGGCCAGGCAGATGCCCCAGTGCGCACGCTGGGCCACCGACGTCCACACCTTCTGTCCGGTCAGCGACCACCCCCCGTCCACCCGGGTCGCCCGGGTGGCCAGGGCGGCCAGGTCCGACCCGGCTCCGGGCTCGCTGAACAGCTGGCACCATACGTACTCGCCCCGGAGGGTGGGCCCGACCCAGCGCTCGGTCTGCTCCGGCGTGCCGTGGGCGATGATGGTGGGAAGGGCCCAGCCGGCCACCGACAGGTTCGGACGCTTCAGGCCGATGTCGGCACACACCTGGTCGATGACCAGCTGTTCGACGGCCCCCGCGTCCCGGCCCCAGGGCGCAGGCCAGTGGGGGGCCAGGAGCCCGGCGTCGGCCAGGGCGTGCTGGCGCTCCACGGGGTCCTCGATCGCCGCGATCCCCTCGACCAGGGCGCCGAGCTCGGCGCGGAGCGGCTCGGCCTCGGGTGGGAGGTCGATGGTGAGCCGCCGCTGCCATCCGGCCAGGGCCAGGCGGGCCGATTCGGCCCGCAGCGGTGCGGTGCCGCCGACCAGCTGGCGCAGGGTGGTCGCCCGGCGGAGGTGGATGTGGGCGTCGTGCTCCCAGGTGAAGCCCATGCCGCCGAGGACCTGGATGGCCCCCTTGGCCGCCTCCACGTAGCCGTCGAGGGCCAGGGTGGCGGCCAGCTGGACGGCGAGGCCCGCGGGATCGGCCTCCCCACCGGTCGCCGGGTCCTCGTACTCGGCCCCCAGGACCATGGCGGCGTCCCAGGTGGCGGCCACACCCTGCTCCACCGTGACCAGCATGTCGGCCAGCCGGTGCTTGACCCCCTGGAACTGCCCGATGGGCCGGCCGAACTGCTCGCGGGTGCGGGCGTGCTCGGCGGCGGTGTCGAGGCACCAGCGGGCGCCTCCCACCGCCTCGGCCGACAGCACGACCAGGGCCACGTCTCGCACCTGCGCCGTGGTGGCCCCGTCGAGCACCCGGTCGGCCGGCACCTCGGCCCCGTCGAGCTCCCACGCGGCACACGGTCGGGTCAGGTCGAAGGTGGGGAGCCCGACGACCGACCGGGCGTCCCCACGCTCGAGGAGGGCCCAGGTGGTGGTCCCCTCCACCTCCACCGGCACGAGGGCGTGGGTGACCACCGCCCCGTGGACCAGTGGACGCACCGTGCCGCTGACGTCGAGCGACCCGTTACCGGAGCGTCGGCCGTGCAGTCCCGCCAGGTGCACCGGGGACCCGTCGGGCGCCGCCGTCGGGATGGCCAGCGAGGCGGTCGACGACCCGTCGGCCAGGCGCGCCAGGAGCGACTTGGTCAGTCCGGCGCCACCCGACGCGGCGATGATCCCGGCGACGACCGCGGTGGTGTCCCAGGGGCCGATCGCCGCCGCCCGGCCGAGCTCCTCGGCCACCACGGCCAGCTCGACCAGTCCCGCCCCCTGGCCGCCGACCTCCTCGGCGAGGTGGATGGCCAGTAGGCCCTGGTCGGCCAGGTCCGCCCAGTAGGGGGGCACGGCGTCGTCCGCCGCGTCGAGCGCGGTCCGCACGGCGGCGGCGACCCCCCGGGCCTCCGCCCACCCGCGGACGGCGGACCGCAGTTCCTCGTGCTCGTCCTGGATCCCGATGGCCACGGCTCAGGCCCCGGACCGTCGGCGGAGGTGGTCGATCGGGGACACCGCCGTCCACGCGGGGGACGGCGACGCGGCCCTCGGAGCGCTGGTGGCGAGGATGTGCACGGCCCGTTTCTAGCATCTCGGGACCCCCGGACGAGAACCGGTTCTAGGTTCCGGCCACCCCGGGACCGGTCCCGGCTACCAGCCGCGGAAGGACGGCGGCCGCCGCTCGGCGAAGGCGGCCAGGCCCTCCTTGCAGTCCTCGGTGCCGGTGACCAGCTCCTGTCCGACCGACTCGTCCCACAGGGCGGTGGCCCGGTCGGTGTCGAGCGCCCGATTGGTCAGGTACTTGGCCACACCGATCGCCTTGGTGGGGGCGGCGGCCAGGCGGGCGGCCCACGACGCCGCCTCCTCCAACAGGTCGGCCCGGGGCACGACCTTGTTGACCAGACCGATCCGCTCGGCCTCCCGGGCGGGTACGTCGTCACCGAAGAAGAAGAGCTCCTTGGCCTTCTGGGGACCGACCAGGCGGGCCAGGAGGTAGGCGCCCCCGGCGTCGGGGGCGATGCCCCTGCGGATGAACACCTCGATGAACGTGGCCTCCTCGGCGGCCAGGACCAGGTCGCAGGCCAGGGCGAGGTGCATCCCCCCGCCCGCCGCAGTGGCGTTGACGGCAGCGATCACCGGCTTCTCGCAGTCCAGCACGGCGGACACCAGCCGCTGCCAGCCGGTGCGGATCAGCCGGGCGGCGTCGCCCACCGCCCGGTCCGGCGCACCCTCGGGCCGGGCCGGGGCCGGACCCGACGAGCGGAGGTCGGCACCGGTGCAGAAGCCCTTCTCCCCGGCCCCGGTGAGGACCACGACCCGCACCCCGAGGTCGGCCGAGGCCTCCTCCAGCCAGACCACCACCTGGTCGCGCATGGCGGCGGTGATGGCGTTGCCAGCCTCGGGCCGGTTGAGGGTGATCCAGGCCACCCCACCGTCCAGTCGCCGCAGGACGGCGTCCTCGGCTCCCGTCACCCCCGGGTCGACGGGCATCAGATCCGGTGGATGATGTTCATCCGCGACGTGCACACCGGCGCGCCGGTGGCCAGGTCGCTCCAGGCGGTCTCGACCACCACGAAGGTCATCGTCTTGCCCTTCGACTCCTTCTGGTAGGCGTCGACCACCGTGCCCCGACCCTCCAGCACGTCACCGGCGAACACCGGCCGGTGGTAGGTGAACTCCTGCTCGCCGTGGAGGATCAGCCCCCCCTTGGCCATCAGTGGCCCGAGCACCTTGGCCATCGGGTTGCCCGTGGGCGCCTCCTCGGTCTGGAGCTCGGGGAAGGCCCCGAAGTTCCCCATCACGAAGGGATAGGTCGGTGGCGCCGGGATCCCCGACAGTCCGGCCCCGGCGGCGGCGCGGGTGTCGCGGTAGATCGGGCTGTCGTCCTTCACGGCGGAGGCGAACTCGGCCAGCTGGCCCCGCTCCACCGTGACCACCGTGGTCCCGGTGGGGGTGCCGATGATGGCGCTCAAGCTGTCGTCTGCCACCTGTATGACCTCCGCTGTCGTCGACGTCCGTGGTCCACGGACGCCCGGGAGGATAGCGCGCCACCCCGGCCACGACCCCGCCCGGTGGCCGACGGGATCATCCGGCCGGACGGGTGACCCGCAGATCGGTCGCCAACAGGGCCGGTAGCGCACGGCGGTCCAGCTTGCCCAGCACGGTCACCGGCAACTCGTCGGCGAAGCCGAAGTACTCCGGCACCTTGTAGGTGGCCAGCCGGGAGGCACAGTGGGCGGCGAGGTCCTCGACCGTCACCGGACCGTCGACGACCACCACGGCCCCGACCCGCTCGCCGAGCTCGGGGTCGCGGACGCCGACCACGCCGACGTCACGGACCGCCGGATGGGTGCGGAGGGCCTCCTCGACCTCCCCCGGGCCGAGCTTCTCGCCGCCGCGGTTGATCACGTCGGAGAGGCGTCCTGACAGGAACAGGTAGCCCTCCTCGTCCTGCCACCCGGCATCACCCGTCGCCATCCAGTCGTCGGTGGTGTTCTGCACCGCCCGGACCAGGAACTCACCCGGCGAGCCGGGCTCCACATCGGCCCCGGTCGCCGGGTCGACGATGCGGAGCTCGACGCCGGCGAGCGGTCGCCCCACCGAGCCGAACTTGTCGCCGCGCCGGTGGTCGTCAGGGGTCAGGGCCGCGTAGGCGCCAAGGGTCTCGGTCTGCCCGAAGGTGTTGGAGAAGTCCACGCCGGGGAAGGCCTCGATCGCCCGCCGGACCAGGTCCACCGGGGCGGCGGCGGCGCCGTAGCTGAGCGACCGCAGCGAGCTCAGGTCGGTCGTGGCGAACCGGGGGTGGTCGAGGATCCGCAGGAGCATGGTCGGCACCACGAAGGTCTGGGTCACCCGGTACCGCTCCACCAGGTCCAACCAGGTCCCGGCCTCGAATTTCGGCAGGAGCACCAGCTGCTTGCCCTGGTGCAGCGTGACGAAGAGTCCGAGCGTGCCCCCGATGTGGAAGATGGGCGCCGACATCATGTCGACGGCCGGGTCCACGTCGGGATCGATCGGCTTGGTCCAGTAGGCCAGCCGGTCGGTCACCACCCCGTGGCTGATGGACACCGGCTTGGGGAGACCCGTTGTGCCGCTGGTGAACAGGACCAGCGCCACGTCGTCCCCCTCGCCGACACTCGGCACCCCCACCCGGGGCTCGGCGGCGAGCACGTCCGCCTCCACCAGGACCGGCCCGTCGAGGGCGGAAGCCAGCCCGTCGACGTACGCCGCACCGGCCACCCCCACCCGGGCGTCCACCGACCCCACCAGCCCGGCGAGCTCTCCCGGGGTCAGATAGGCGTTCATCTGTGCGGTGGCCGCTCCCAGTCGGGCCGCGGCCAGGATGGTGGCCACCGACAGGCTGCTGGCCAGGTCGACCAGGGCCACCCGGTCGCCCGGGCCCACACCCGCCGCGGCCAGTGCGGAGGCGGCCCGCTGGACGAGCTCCTCCAGCTGGCGGTAGGTGGTGGTGGTGCCGTCGACGACGAGAGCCACCCGGTCGGGGACGACGTCGAGTGCACCGTCGATCAGATGGCCTACGTTCACTCCCCCACCTCCTGGCTCGTCCCCGGCACTCGACCCCGGTCCGAGGGAACCCTAGGGGAGCTGGCCCTGCACGTGCTCGGCCAGGCGACGGGAGTGCGACCGGGTCGACAGCAGCTCGGAGAACCGGTCGTCCTCCCCCCGCAGACCCGAGATCAGCGGGGACTGGGCGAGGGAGACGGCGCCGGCGAACATGATCAGGAGCGACACCGCCTCGAGCGGGCCGTAGGCGCCCGAGGTGCGGAGGTTGTCGCCGAACAGCCCGATGCCGATGGCCAGGCTGGCCAGCGGGTCGACCATGACCAGCGCGGTCTGCGACGCGGCGATCGGTCCGGCATGGAAGGCGTTCTGGGCCAGGAAGACCGAGGCCAGGCCGCTGACGATCAGGGCGTAGGTCTGCCAGTGGACGAAGATCTGGGCCCAGTCCCCGACAGCCACGTCGCCCACCGACTTGATGAGCGCCGCGGTGAAGGCGAAGCCGATGGCCCCGGCCGTCCCGAACATGGCCGCCCGCCACCACCGCGGCCCCCGCATGGCCAGCACCACGGCCACCACCACGGCGGCGGCCGATGCACCCCCGGCGATCAGCCAGCCCAGGTTGTCCGGGGAGCCCGACCCGGCGGTTGGCTGCGCGGCGATGAGGAAGCCCGCCAGGCCACCGGCGGCCGCGAACGCCCCCACCCACTCCCGACTGGTGATCTCGAACCGGAACCAGGTCCCGAGGATCAGCACCAGGAGCAGCAGCTCGGTGGTCAGGATGGGCTGGACCTGGCTGAGGTCACCCAGGTGGAGGGCGACGGCCTGGCAGAGGAACGAGGCCACCATCACTCCGAACCCGATGAGCCAGACCCCCCGCCGGATGGCGTGGGTCATGAGGCTCAGCTTCATGGTCGAGTCCTCGGGCGCGTCCTCGACACCCATCCGCTGCAGGATGCTGGTGACGGCGTTGGCGAGCGCCGCGACCAGGGCCAGGAGGTAGACCATGAGCAGTCCCTCCTACGACCGGAGCGGACGCCGCCCGCCACGGAGCCGCCCTGTCGTCCCGAATCGTGTGATCTGTCCGGTACGCACCGTCAGACCCTCCTCCAACGTCTCCCCCATGGCCCCTCGGCGCCAGTCTACGGCAGGCGTCCCGGAGTTCGTACGTTCGGCGGAGCACCCGTACGGTCCGGGGTGGACGGTCCCGGTCGGGTCGCGGTGGGTCCGTCCCGGCGCACCGGGTCCGGGCGCACCCGGCACACCGGAGGACCGACGGCGGGCTCAGCCCGGGAGGAACTCGTCGGCGAAGCGGGCGATGGACTCCATGGCGTCCGACGTCCGCCGCCACGGCCGGACGAACACCCGGTCCACACCGGCCTCGGCGTAGCGCTCGACGTCGGCGGCACTGGTGATGGAACCACCGAGGGTGATCTCGGTGCGGCCGTCCCGACCGGCCTGTTCACGCAGTTCGGCCAGGCGGGCCGCCTGGGCCGGGATCTGCTCCAGCGTGTGGTTCATCGGCACCCACCCGTCCCCGACGGTCGCCGCCCGCCGGATCGCCGCCGGTCCGTCCCCGCCGATGTGCAGGGGCGGCCAGGGCTTCTGGACCGGCTTGGGTTCGAACATCACCGGCTCGAACCCGAAGAACCGACCCCGGTGGGAGACGACGTCCTCGGACCACAGCTGCTGGCAGACGCCGATGGCCTCGTCGACCCGGGCGCCCCGGGAGTCGAAGTCGAGGCCGACCGCCTCCCACTCGGCCCGCAGCCAGCTGGCCCCGATCCCCAGGTCGAGCCGGCCCCCCGACACCACGTCGAGCGTAGCCACCGCGCGGGCCGTGGTGAACGGGTGGCGGAGGCCGATGTTGTACACCTGGGTGCCGAAACGGATCCGCTCGGTGCGCGCCGCCAGGAACGCCAGATAGACGAACGGGTCGAAGACGGGGATGTCGGACGGGATCGGCGGATGGTCCTGGCCGTCGTGGGGGCTGCCCCCCATGTCGACCGGCAGGACCAGGTGCTCGGGGATCCACACCGAGTCGAACCCCAGCCGGTCCGCCTCCTCGGTCACCGCCACCCACGCCGTCGGGTTGAGCACTCCGAGGCTGAGGGCGAACTTCACCGTTCCACCCCCCGGGGGGCGGGGACCCGGACCGATCCCGGGCGGGGACGACGGCCGGGGGTGGTCCGGCGATCGGAGCGTGGAGGGGACGGTCGGCTGGGCACGGCGGGATCCTGACGACGGGGGCCGGGTACGGGCGAGAGCCTAGGCCGACGTCCGGGGTCGGCACCGGGACGCCGGGCCGGCGTCGCCGCGGGACGGTGTCACAGCCGGGACCCGGTCGGCATGGCCCGGACCGACGGTTCGTCGGCGAACTGCCGGATCATCCCTTCCTGGGCGAAGGACGCCACCAGCACGCCCGCCTCGGTGAAGACCTGTCCCCGGACGTAGGACATCCCTCCGCCCACCTGCGTGCTCTCGTGGTGGTACAGGAGCCAGCCGTCCCACGCCACGGGATCGTGGAACACCACGGTGATGCTCATGACCGCGGTCGACAGGCGGTGGTGGGCCAGGGCGGTGCCCACCCCCCGGTGGGGGCGCATGGTGGTCGAGATCGACAGGTGCCCGGTGAAGTGGGCCAGGAGGGCCCGGACCAGATCGGGCCGCTCGGGGACCGGACGGTAGCGCACCCAGGCGTCGAGGACGGGGGGGCCCGTCTCGTCAGGGTCGTTGGGATCCGCAATGGCCACCAGTCGGAGCTCCCGCCCGGCCATCGGCATGTCGTAGGGAACCGCGTCCTCCGGGCCCCCCACGTCGGGGGGCGCGGCGGCGTGCCGGATGACGTCCCCGGTGGGGGTGTCCGCCAGTACGTCGACCCACGCACACCGGCGGTCGCCCTGGCCCACCCCCACCCGGGCACCGGCGAAGGTGCGTCCCCGGTGGGCGACGTCGACGTCGACGTCCAGGTCGCGTCGGTCGTCCACCGTTCGGGTGAACACGGCATGGGCCGAGTGCACCCGGTAGCCGGGGAGCTCCTTGGACGCGGCCACCACGGCCTGCGCCAGCAGCTGGCTCCCGTCGACCACCCGCCGCCGGCCCCCGTCGCTCGTCCCCGTGTAGCGGTGCTCGCCGGCGGGTCGGACGTCGAACACGTCCAGCATGCCCTCGACGCTCGACGCCACGTCGCCGTCGTCCGTCCTGGCGTCCCCGTCACCACCACCGCCGCCGCCGCCACCGCCGCCGCCACCGACCCGGCCGGCGGTCATCGTCCCGAGACGGCCGGGTCCGCCACCCCCACCCGCAGGTCCACGGCGTCCTGGTAGAAGGCGCAGTAGCCGGCCAGGCGGGCCACCTCGGGATGGGGGTCCTCATAGCTCCACGACAGGACGGCACCGCCGGGCCGCTCGACGCGCCGGTAGGTCGCCGTCCCCTTGTAGGGACAGAGGCTGGTGCGGTCGTCGGGCACGAAGTACTCGAGCCGCACGTCGTCGGGGGGGAAGTAGAACACCAGCCCGTGGTCCTGCTCGTCGACCAGCAGGGTGCGCCGGCTGTCCGCCAGCACCTCGCCGTCGACGCTCACCGTGACCCGGTTGCGTCGGGCCAGGATGTCGACCCGGTAGTCGGGCCGGGCGTCGAATCCCGAGTGCTCCATGTCGGCTCCCTTCTCCGAGGTGCAATGGGCAGCGATCATCGTAGTGTTCGGTCCGGGAACCGCCGGGGGCCGCCCCCGGGGATGCGCAAGGAGGCCACCACCATGATCGTCGTGCTCGGAACCTTCGAGGTCGAGGCCGCGGACCGGCAGCGATTCCTCGACGAGAAGGGGCCGCAGGTGGCGGCCACCCTGGCCGAGGCCGGCTGCATCGACTACGCCTTCGCGGCCGACGCCGGTGATCCCGGACGGGTGCGCCTCGTCGAGCGGTGGGCGTCCATGGCCGACCTCGAGTCCCACGTGGCCGGCCTGCGGGCCGCTCCCCCACCGGATCGGCCCGGGGTGGCGTCGAGGCCGGTGACGCTCGAGGTGCTGGAGGCGCAGCCGGTGCGGGCCCCGTGGGCCTGAGGGGTCCGGTGGCCGACGCCGTCCCCGCTCCGTGGGCCCTGCGGACCGTGCCCGCCGAGCTCGAGCGGCGCTGGCTGGCCGAGGGCTTGTGGGACGACCGGACCCTCGGCCACCTCCTCGACGAGGCGCTGTCGGGCCACGCCGATCAGGAGTTCCGCATCCACTCGCTCACCCGGCCGTGGGAGGGGACGTTCGGGGAGCTGCACGCCCGTGCCCGGCACCTGGCCGGCGCGCTGGCGGCACGGGGGGTCGGCCCTGGCGACCCGGTGGCGTTCCAGCTGCCCAACTGGGTGGAGGCCGCCGTCACCTTCTACGCCGCCGCCCTCCTGGGGGCGGTGATCGTCCCGATCGTCCACTTCTACGGGCCCAAGGAGGTGGCCTACATCCTCCACCGGACCAGGGTGCGCACCCTGGTCACCGCGGCGTCCTTCGGGCGCACCGACTTCCTCGACGGCCTGGGGCGCATGGGCGGGGCGCTCGACGGGGTCACCACGATCGCCGTGGTCGGCGACTCCCGTCCGCTGCCCCCGGGGACCCTGGCCTTCGACGAGCTGGAGTCCGGAGGGGAGCCGCTCGCCGCGCCGCGGGTGGTCCCGGCCGGATCGCCCGCCATCGTGGCCTACACCTCGGGCACCACGTCGGACCCGAAGGGTGTGGTCCACACCCATCGCACCATCGGTGCCGAGGTCCGCCAGCTGTCGGCCATGCACGCCGGCGGAGGTCGCCCCACCCTCACCGGGGCGCCGGTCGGCCACGCCATGGGGATGCTGGGCGCCCTGCTGATCCCCGTCCTGAAGGGCGATCCGGTGAACCTGACCGACGTCTGGGACCCGACCCGGCTGCTGGGCATCATGGCGGAGTACCGACTCGCCTGCGGCTCCGGGGCCACCTACTTCCTCACCAGCCTGCTCGACCACCCCGACCGCACCGCCGACCACCTCGAGCTGATGCACTTCATCGGGCTCGGTGGCTCCACCGTGCCGCTGGCCGTGGCCGAGCGGGCCACGGCCCTGGGGCTCTCGCTGGTGCGGATGTACGGGTCCACCGAGCATCCGTCGATCACCGGCAGCTACCACACCGACCCTGAGCACCAGCGCCTGGCCACCGACGGCCGCCCCCTCGAGGGGGTGGAGATCCGCCTGCTCGACGACGTCGGACGCCCCGTCCCCGTCGGCCGGCCGGGCGAGATCTGGTCACGCGGCCCCGACTGCTGCATGGGGTACACCGATCCGGCGCTCACCGCGGCGATGTTCGACGACGCCGGTTGGTACCGCACCGAGGACGTCGGCGTCCTCGACGCGGCCGGCTTCCTCAGCATCACCGACCGGAAGAAGGACATCATCATCCGTGGCGGCGAGAACGTCAGTGCCGTGGAGGTCGAGGAGCTCCTGATGACCGTGCCCGGCGTGATGGAGGTGGCCGTGGTCGCCGCCCCCGACCCCCGCATGGGCGAGCAGGTCTGCGCCTTCGTCCGCCTGGGCCCGGGGGCCGACCCGGTCGACCTGGACCAGGTGCGCACCGCCCTGGACGCCGCCGGACTGGCCCGTCAGAAGTGGCCCGAGCAGCTGCACCTCATCGACGAGCTCCCCCGGACCCCGTCGGGCAAGGTCAAGAAGGAGGAGCTCCGGCGCCGGCTGCGGCTGGAGGTCCCCCCGGCACCTCCAGCCGGGGGACCACCTCGGCCATGAACCGACGCAGGGTCTCGTCCCCGGGGTAGTCGCGCAGCCACAGCAGCAGGCCCCGGCAGCCGGCGTCCACGAAGGCCTGGGCCTGCTCGGCCACCTGCTCGACCGTCCCCACCAGGTTGTCGGCCAGGTACCGGTCGGTCCCGTCGTGACCCCAGAGGTCCCCACCGTCCGGCGAGTCGCACCACGACCGGGCCTCGGCCTCGGTGTCGAAGATCCGGCAGTCCGGTCCATGGGTCCGGGTGATCTCGTCGAACGGACGCCCCACCTCGTCGCAGTACTGCGCCAGGAGCGCCGACTTGCGCACGAAGGCGTCCAGACCGACCTGCCAGTTGGTGAGGTCGGCCCGCCGGGCGGCGATGCGCAACGTGACCTGCTCCCCTCCTCCCCCCACCAGGACCGGGGGGAGCTCCTGGACCGGCTTGGGATCGCAGTACGCCCCGTCGAGGTGGAGGTGGTCGCCGTCGAAGGTCACCGTCTCCTCGGACCACAGCCGACGCACCACCTCGAGGGTCTCGTCCAGCACGGCCAGGCGTTGGCGGTCGGACAGATACTCGTAGCCGTAGGAGTGGTACTCCTCGTGGAACCACCCCGCACCCAGCCCCAGGACCAGGCGCCCACCCGAGTAGACGTCGACGCACGCCGCCTCCTTGGCCAGCAGGCCCACGTTCCGGTAGGAGGCACAGGTCACCAACTGCCCCAGGGCGACCTGCGACGTCTGTTGGGACAGGGCGGCCAGCAGGGTGAAGGCCTCGAAGACATGGGTGGGCCGACGGCGGGGCACCGTCTCCACGTGGTCGTAGACCCACAGGTGGTCGTAGCCCAGCGCCTCGGCCTGGCGGGCCAGCTCGACCGACCGCTCGAAGGCGTCACGTCCCGACCAGCCGTCGTACTCGAGCTTCCATCCCTGCGGCACGAAGACACCCACCTGCAGGGCAGCGGACCCGGTGGCGCCCGACCCGGACGCGGTCATCCCGGGAACTCCCACCACTGGACCTCGGCCATCATCGGCAGCAGGAACCGCACATAGACCGAGTGGATCCGGACCACCTCCTGGTCGTCCACGGCGATGTCCACCAGATCGACCCGGTCGTCGCGTTCCCGGTAGGCCACCGCCCGGTCCCGGACGCCCTGCAGCTCCTCCCGCGACCCCACGGAGAAGCCGAAGTGGTCCATGCGTGGACAGCGCATCGGGTCCGGGTCGGCGATGAGGAACAGGAACTGGTCCCAGTGGACACAGGCCAGCACGAGGCGCTTCCGGTCCTCGGTCATGACCTCGAGCTCCTCGAACCCGAAGACCTCGCCCCAGAAGTCGCAGAGGGCGGCTCGGTGGGTGGCGTCGAGGAGCCCGGGATCCATGCTCATGGCCACGTGGTTGAACCGCAGGTTGCCCGACGGGTAGTAGGGGTGGGCCATCAGCCTGCCACTCCCGCCCCGTGCGGGGCGACCATCACCTTGCCGGCGAACCGGCCCTCGGCCAGGCCGGCCAGCGCCTCGGAGATCCCCTCGAGCGGCACGTCACCGGCCTCGATCAGCCGGTCGGTGGGGAACGCGGGGTCGGCCAGGAGACCCAGGGCGTCCCCGAACCCGCCCTGGTCGTAGACGAAGGAGCCCACCACCGAGAGCTCGTTGAGGATGAACCGGTTGGGGTCGAACGTCGGCTGCTCGACGCCCGCCCCGACCAGCACCAGGGTGCCGCCCCGTCGGAGCTGCTGGAACCCGGCCTCCATCGCCGACTTCCTCCCCGAGCACTCGAGCACCACGTGCGCCGCCTGTTCGGCCATCCGCTCGGGCTCCCACGCCGGGAACGTCTGCAGGTCGCCGGGGTCGAGCACCTCGGTGGCGCCCAGGTCCAGGGCCAGCCGGCGACGCCGCTCACCGGGCTCCACGGCCACCACCGGTCCGAGACCCCGGGCCACCAGCGCGGCGATGGACAGGGCCCCGATGGGACCGGCCCCGATGACCATCACCGAGTCGCCGGGGACGACCCCGGACCGGGTGATGCCGTGCAGCGCCACGGCCAGGGGCTCGGCCAGGGCCGCCTGGCGGGAGGTGAGCTGCGGGGGCAGGGACACGAGCGAGGCGGCCCGTACCAGGACGTAGCGGGCGAAGGCGCCGTCCGAGCCGTCGACAATGGAGCCCTGGTGCTCGCACTGGGACGGCTTGCCCTCGAGGCAGCGCCGGCACCGGCCGCAGCGGGGCGACGGTCCACCGACCACCGGGTCACCGGTGGTCCAGCCGTCCACCCCGGGGCCCAGGGCCGCCACCGAGCCCGTGTACTCGTGGCCGGCGATCAGGCCGGGTTTGCCGGCCCAGCCGTCGAGCAGCAGATGGATGTCCGAACCACAGATCCCGCAGTGGTCGACCTCGACCAGCACCTCCCCGGGGCCGGGCCGCGGCACCGGCCGCTGCTCCACCTCGACCACTCCTGGCCGTCGGTAGACCGCGGCCGGCATCGTGTCGGGCAGTCCGGACAGGACGCCACCTCTTCCCCCTCGGGCCCGATCCGACTGACCGTCCGTCCGGGCGCGGAAACCGGCGTCACTATACGTCGACCCCCCGACCGACGCATCCCCTACAGTCCTCCCATGGCCGCTCCCGCCCCCCTGCCACGGACCCGTCCGGCCCGGACCCGCCCGGCATGACGGACCGGGTCGGCGCCGCCGTCGTGGTGGCCGACGGAGCGACCGCCCTCGCCTCGGCGGCGGCAGACGAGGCCGCCACCGCGCTGCGGCGGGCCGTGGCGGGCCGCGGCACGGCCCACGCCATGTTCGCCACGGGAAACTCCCAGCTGGCCTTCGTGGACGAGCTGGTCGACCCCGCCCGTGACGTCCCCTGGGACGACGTGGTCGTGTTCCACATGGACGAGTACGTGGGGATCGGGCCCGACCATCCGGCCAGCTTCGAGCGCTGGATACGCCAGCGGATCACCGAACGCACCCGGCCGCGGGCGGTGCACTACCTGCACGGCACCGCCGACCCCGAGGCCGAGTGCGGGCGCTACGCCGCCCTCCTCGAGGCGTTCCCCCTCGACCTGTGCTGCCTGGGCATCGGGGAGAACGGCCACCTGGCCTTCAACGACCCCGGGGTGGCCGACTTCGACGACCCCCGGGACGTCAAGGTGGTCGAGCTCGACGCCGCCTGCCGACGCCAGCAGGTGGGCGAGGGGCACTTCGCCACCGAAGCCGACGTCCCCCGGTTCGCCGTCACGGTGACCGTCCCCGCACTGATGCGGGCCGCCCGGGTGCTGGCCGTGGTGCCGGAGGCCCGCAAGGCCGCCCCCGTGCGGGATGCGCTCCGCGCACCGGTGTCGGTGGCGTGTCCGGCGTCGATCCTGCAACGGGAGCCCCACGTCACCGTCTTCCTCGACCCCGACTCGGCCGCCCTCCTCTAGGCCGGCCCGCGTACCGGGTCAGCCGACCGCCGGCTCCGGGTCGCCCGCTCCGAGGTGGTGGTCGAGGAAGTCGTAGGCCCCTCGCCCGTACCACTGGTGCTCCCCCTCGGAGATCTCCTGGACCAGGCGGTCACCGGCGCCGAGGTGGGCGTAGACCCGCCCCAGGCGTTCGATCGAGCGTTCGGCCGCCGCCACCGGGAAGAGGGGGTCCTCGCGCCCGGTCTCGACGAACAGGGGTCGGGGGGCCACCAGCGCCCCCACGTCGGCGTGCTCCATCGTCCCGAGCATGCCCGGGAGGACCTGGGACCCGCACATGTTCCACGGCATCTTGTGGGACTCGGCCCACGACGAGAAGTAGCCGCTGACCACAGCGGCGGACACCCGTGGGTCACAGGCGGCGAGGAAGAGGCCGATCGTCCCCCCGTAGGAGAACCCGACGACACCCAACCGGGCCGGGTCGACCAGGGGGTGGGCGCCGAGCACGTCCAGGGCCCGGCGGCAGTCCCACAGGTTCTGGGTGAGCGGGCTCCAGCCGGCCATGACCTGGTGGACCAGGTTGGTGTCGCAGGCGTAGTGGTCCTCCGGGTTCCAGTCGAGCCGTTCACCGAAGCACCGGAGGTCCGGGGCCAGCACCACGTACCCGCGGCGGGCCAGCTCGGCGGCGTAGTCGCCCCCCGGCTCGTCGTCGGGCTCCAGGCCGCAGATCCGGGACTTCCCCGGGCCGTGCCCGTGGACGGCCAGGACGGCCGGGCCCGGCCCACGTCGACGGTCGGGCACCAGCAGGTAGGCCGGCACCGACATGTCCGCCTCGCTGTCGAACACGACCCGGTGCCGCCGGTAGCCGTCGACCGCCACCCCGGCGTCGATCTCCGTCCGGAGGTCGACCGGCTCCGGCCACGGCGCCAGTTCCGCCCGGAAGCGGGTCTCGAACCGGTCCCGCCAGGCGGCGAAGTCCGCCAGGTCGCCGTCCGGCAGGGGGTCGGCCTCCACGGTGGCGGCCAGCCGGGTCACCACCTGGAACCACGGCGAGAAATTCCGCTCCGGTCGCCACCCTGTGGGCATGCCCGATCCTCCGTTCACCCGGTGCGCCGGGGGCCCGTGCACCGCGGACACGTTGCCACACCAGCCGGCCCGGCTCCGGTGTCGGGCCGCCCGAGCCGGACGCTCCGGTGGGAACGGCGGGAGCGGTGGAAGCGGGGGGAGCGGTGGAACCGGTGGTCCGGCTGGACCACACTGGGTCGATGACCGACGCCCCCGAAGTCGATGTCCGGCCCCTCTCGCCGCTCATCGGCGCCGAGATCGGTGGCCTCGACCTGTCCCGCCCGCTGGCACCCGCCGCCGTCGCCGCCGTCCGCGAGACGGTCAACTCGTACCACGTGGTCTTCTTCCGCGACCAGCACCTCACCGACGACCAGCAGGCCGCGTTCGGGCGCCAGTTCGGCGAGCTGACCGAGGGGCACCCGGTGATCCCGGCCATCGGGGGGCACCCCGAGGTGCTGGCCATCGACAGCCGCGAGGACCGGGCCAGCTGGTGGCACACCGACGTGACGTTCCTCCCCACCCCCCCGCTCGGGTCGATCCTGTCGATGCTGACCTGCCCCGAGACGGGGGGCGACACCCAGTGGTCGAGCCTCCAGGACGCCTACGACGGACTGGCCGACCCGGTCCGGGACATGTGCGACGAGCTGATCGCCATCCACTTCGATCCGTGGTTCGCCGCCGACGTCGAGGCCCGCGGCGGCTACGAGTGGAACGGTGAGCACCACGACAAGCTGCTGCCCGCCCTCCACCCGGTGGTGCGCACCCACCCCGAGACCGGCCGACGCGGCCTCTTCGTCAACCCCCAGTTCACCCGCACCGTCCTCGGGCTCTCCGACAACGAGAGCGACGCCATCCTCCAGATGCTGTACCGACACTGCCAGAAGCCCGAGTACACCTGCCGCTTCCGCTGGCGGCCCGGCTCGGTCGCCTTCTGGGACAACCGGGCCACCCTCCACTACGCCCTCGACGACTACGGCGACGACCTCCGGGTCGCCCACCGCGTCACCCTCCGGGGCGACGTCCCCTTCGGCCCGGCCATGCCCCGCCGGGACTGACACGGCCCCCCGGGGACCGAGGGGTCTGGGCCGTCTCCCCCGAACCGGTCGGCGCCTCCGACACGGACGGCGGTGCCGGCGCCGGTCGGGCGGCCGGTGCCGGCGCACCGGACACGGCCAGGGCCTCGGCGCTGGCCCCCAGGTACGCCGCCAGGGCCCTCGGGTCGCGGGCGACCTCGTCCGGGGTGCCCGACGCCACCACCGTGCCCGACTCCAGCATCACCACCTGGGTGCAGAGGGCGAACACCAGGGGGACGTCGTGCTCGACCAGCACGATGGTGGTGCCGGTGCGTGCGTGGAGTCGCTGGAGCAGGGGGACGAACGCCTCCGCCTCGCGCTGGGCGATCCCGGCGGTCGGCTCGTCCAGGAGCAGCAGGCGGGGTCGGGCCAGCACCACCGACGCCAGGTCCACCACCCGTCGGGTCCCGGTCGAGAGCTGGGCGATCTGGTGCCGCCGGAACCGCCCGATCCCGAAGGAGCCGATCACCTCGTCGACGGCGGTCCGCTTGGCCCGTTCCGACCGGAGTGCCCATGGGGACCGCACCGTGGTCGACACCACCCCCACCGGACGGGCGGCGTCCAGGGTGAGCAGGAGTACCTCCTCCACGGTCAGCTCGGGGAAGAGTCGGCAGTCCTGGAAGGACCGCACGATGCCCAGCGAGGACCGCTCCTCGGGCAGGTACTCGACCAGGCTCACGCCGTCGAGCCGCACCGAACCCCCGTCCGGCTCGACCAGGCCGGTCACCACGTCGAGCAGGGTGGTCTTTCCCGATCCGTTGGGCCCGATCAGGCCGACGACCGCACCCGGTTCCGCCGTCAGGCCCGCACCGGCCACGGCCCGCACCCCACCGAAGTCCACCATGACGTCGACCAGCTCCAGCCGGGCCGGTCCCCGCCCGTCGGCGGGGGCCTCCGGGCTCACGGGACGGACTCCCGGGCCACGATGTCGGCGGGCGCCGCGCCGGGCGGGCCCGCTCGGTCGGTGGTGATCCGCTCCATGCCCAGGGTGACCACATCGGCCAGCCGGTGGAGGAGGTCGGCCAGGCCACCGGGCAGGTAGAGGATGAACACCAGCAGTCCGAGTCCGCTGGACAGGAACTGGATGGTCGGGGTCGTCCCGAACATGGCGGGTAGGCCCACCAGGTAGACGGCCCCCAGCACCGCACCGTCGATGGCCCCCAGGCCGCCGATCACGACCATCGACACCACGAGGACCGAGTAGGCCGGGTCGAAGGTGGCCGTGGAGATCCGCTCGGTGGCGAAGGCGAGGCACACGCCGGCGTACCCGGCGATGAAGCCCGACAGGGCGAAGGCCAGGAGCTTGGTCCGTCCGAGGGGGATGCCCAGGGCACCGGCCACCGTCTCGTTGTCCCGTACCGCCATCAGCCGACGGGCCAGTCCCCGGTCCCGCCACACCCGGACCATCAGGACCGACAGGACCAGGACGCCCAGCGAGAACCAGGCGAAGGCGCGCTCGGACCCGAGCCCGACGCCGAAGAGGCTGGGCCGGGCCACCAGCGTGGACTGGGGATTCGGGAGCCCGGTGCACAGCCGCCGGCCGACCAGCGGGACGTTCCAGCACGTGGTGCCCAGCACCGCACCCATGAACCACAGGTTGAAGGCGAGGGTGCTGACCGCCAAGTAGAGACCCCGCACCCGCAGGGCCGGCAGCCCGACGAGGACGGCGACGACGGCGGTGACCGCGCCGGCGAACGGGAGCAGCAGCACCAAGGGCACGCTCGATCCGAGGTGGGCCGCCATGAGGGCGCCCACGGCCACCAGGCCGAACTGACCCAGCGACACCTGGCCCGCCCACCCGGTGAGCACGGTCATGGAGAGGGCGATCACCGCGTAGATGCAGATCTGCGAGAGCAGGTAGGTCCGACCGGTGCTGAGCACGAGGGGGAGGAGGGCGGCCACGACCACCGCTCCCCAGCACCCCGCACCGCCCACCCGACGGCGCAGGACCCCGACGTCGTGGAGGCGCGACCGGGTCCCCTCGAGCCAGGTCGACCGCTCCTCGAGGCGACCCCCGGTCCGGAGGGCGGCCACCCGGACCAGGAGGACCACCATGACCACGGCGAAGAGGACCAGGTCCACCTGGGTGGTGTCGGCGAGGTTCCACACCAGGATCTCCTGGACGACCCCGAGCACCACGGCCGCCACGAAGGCCACGCTCAGGCTGGTCATGGCGCCCACGATGGCGGCGGTCAGTCCCAGCAGCAGGAGCTCGGGACTGAGCACCTCGGTCAGCGACGAGGTCTGTCCCGGCGAGGTGAGCACGGCGGTGAACGCCGAGAGCACCCCGGCGAGGGTCCAGGCGAAGGTGGAGGTGCGCCGGGTCCAGACCCCGGACAGGCGGGCCGAGTCACGGTTCTCGGCCATGGCCCGCATGGCCAGGCCCCAGGTCGACCAGCGGACCAGGGCGGCCAGCCCGATGGCTACCAGGGGGGCGACCACCAGGGTCATCACCTCGCCCGGGGTGAACACGTAGGTGCCGATCCGGAACGACAGGTCGAAGGGCACCGGGAACGGCTTGTACAGGTTCTTGGGCCGGATGAAGGGCAGGGCGGTGAAGACGAAGAGGACCTGGCTCAGGCCGATGGTGGCCACCATCACCAGGACCCGGGGCCGGTCGGCCAGGCGACGCAGGACCAGCTCGCTCAGCGCCCCGACCGCCGCCGCCATCCCGAGGGCCAGCACCAGCGAGAACCAGTAGTCGAAGCCGAAGTCGTAGAAGCACTTGACCAGGAACACGGCCGCCACCACGCCGAGCTGGCCCTGCGCGAAGTTCAGGATCCGGTTGGTCTTGTAGACGAGGACCAGTCCCAGGGCCAGGAGCCCGTAGCCGAGACCGGTGATGACCCCCTGGACGAGCACGAAGCTGGGCACCGACATCCCGTCCCCCTACCCCAGCCCGTCCGCCGCCGCCCCGAGGAACACCGGCCGCAGCAGGTCCGTCCGCTCGAGCAGGTCGGCGGTCCGGCCGTCGAAGCGGACCTCCCCCCGCTCGAGGAAGACCGCCCGTTCGGCCAGGCTCATGGCCCGGTTGACGCTCTGCTCGACCAGGACCACCGTGGTCCCCGCGGCGTTCACCTCCCGGACGATGTCCATCAGCCGGTCGACGGCCATCGGGGCCAGTCCGAGAGCCAGCTCGTCGATGAGCAGCAGGCGCGGCCCGGTCATCATCACCCGGGCCAGGGCCAGCATCTGCTGCTCGCCCCCCGACAACGCCCCGGCCGGCTGGTGCAGCCGGGCGGCGAGCTCGGGGAACCGGTCGAGGGCCTCGTCCAGGGCGACTCGGGCCCCCGGTCCGCGCCCCCGCAGGGTGTAGGCGCCCAGCTGGAGGTTGTCCCGGACGGTGAGTCCCGGGAAGGTCATCTTCCCGCCGACCAGCAGCCCGACCCCCTGGCCGATGATCTGCTCCGGTTCGAGGAAGGTGCAGGTGACCCCGAAGATACGGACCACGCCTCGGTGCGGGTGCTCCAGGCCGGCCACCGTGCGCAGCAGCGTCGACTTGCCCGCGCCGTTGGTGCCGAGCAGGGCCAGGACCTCACCCTCGGCCACGTCGAGGTTGACGTCGAAGAGCACCTGGTTGGCGCCGTAGAAGACGTCGAGATTGTGGACCTGCAGCGCGGGGACCCGGCCCTCGGCGTGCCGGCGCTGGCCCTCGGCGTGGCGCTCCAGGACGTCCTCGATGACCATCGTGATGTCCCGGCGCACGTAGCGGGAGCCGATCAGCAGCATCACCCCGCCGATCACGCAGACCGGTCCGATCACGGTGAGGGCCACGGTGGGTCCGTGCAGGTAGCCCGCCGCGTCGCTGACCGCCCCGAGCAGTACCCCGCCGGCGAAACCGCCGAAGATCAGCGCCGACACCCCGAAGAGGGCGAAGCAGGTGGTGCGCATCTCCGGTGGGGCGGTGGCGGCCAGCGTGAGGAAGATGCAGATGGCCAACGGGGAGATGGCCGCCGTGGCCAGGAGCTGGACGGCCACCACCATCCACAGGTGGGGCAGGTAGAGCGAGGTGACGAACAGCACCCCGTAGACGGCGATGCAGATGCCCGCCACGACCAGCGGGCGCTCGGGTGACCGGCGGAACATGCGGTCGCCGATCACGTAGGCCACCGGGAGACCGACGAAGGCGGCCAGCCCGATGATCGAGTACACCTCGCTGCGCTGGGCGGTGTCGAGGCCCCACCGGCGGGCGAAGTAGAGGTTCCCGAACAGGGGCCCCCCGGTGCCGGCGAACCCCAGGATGGCCACGGCCACCAGCTCGAAGTAGATCGAGCGGATGCGCAGCAGCCGGGTCACCGCCGATCCGAGGAGGACCCTGGGGGCCTGGTCCTGCTGGGTGTGGACGTCCATGCCCGAGGCCTTCAGGATGTGGCTCGACTCGTTCTGCCCCTTGTCGGGCTCGCGCAGGGTGAACAGCGACAGGGCGATGGGGATCCCGGCCAGGGCGATCAGCATCCCCCACCGCCAGCTGTGCCCGACGGTGACGACCAGGCCGAAGAGCAGGATGCCGAGGGTCAGGGAGATCGGGTCGGACAGGTTGTGCCAGCTGAAGATGCGACCGCGCCCCTCGGTGGGGTAGGCATCCGAGAGGTAGGAGTTGTGCACGGTCTCGCTCACGTAGAAGCCCACCGACGCCACCAGGTAGAGGAACGTGAAGGCCCAGATGTTGGGAGCCAGGGCCATCAGCGGGGCCACCACCGAGAACACCAGCAGGGCCACCCCGGCCACCACCTTGCGGCTGCCCCGGTCGGCCCACAGCGCCAGCGGCACGGCCCAGAGCAGCTGGGCCACCGAGGCCACGAAGACCATGGCGCCGAGGGCGGCGTCGTGGATGTGGAACGAGTGCTCGAGGTTGTTGCCGATGAGCGAGATGCCGTTGCCGAAGGTGTCGGGCACCACGGCGGCGGCGGTCAACAGCACCAGCGGGGCGTAGCCGTACCGGCGGAGGATGCCGGTGAGGGGTGGCGGCCTGCCCTCCCCGGTCCCCGGCATGACCGCCAGGTCGGCGACGTACTCGGTGGCGGACGAACGGGCCACCACCTCGGCCAGCAGCTCGTCGGGAACCGCGAAGTCGAACTGCACCTGGTCGCCCATTGTCGGGGAACCCTACCGCCGGGAGCCGCGCCCGGCCCGGGACATCGCCCGGACGCCCCCGGTCCTGCGTCGGACACCGGCGGTGGTGGGTCGGGACGTCGGTCCGGGACGTCGGTCCGGCCCGTTGGCGTCCGGCCCGCTGGCGTCCGGCCCGGTGGCGTCCGGCCCGGTGGCGTCCGGCCCGGTCGGGCCCGGCCGGCGTCACGGTGGCCCCGGGGTCCCGACACCGACCAGGGCGTGGGCCACCCGGTCGGCTCCGGGCCGCAGGTCGGCGTAGACCCGGACGGCGGCCGGGTCCGGCCCGACCTCCCCCACCACCGGGTCCAGGTCCTCCAGGTCCCACCGTTCGCCCACCGCACCGGCCGTCAGCAGCGCCACCCCCGCGGAGGCGGCCTCCCCGGATCGGCGGATGCGGGCGGGCAGTCCGGTCGTCCCGGTGAGCACCTCGGACCACACCGGTGTCGCTGCGCCGGCACCGGCCAGGCCGAGCCCGGACGGTCCGTACCCGGGCTGGTCACCGTCCCCCATCGCCTCCAGGCAGCGCTGGACGTCGAGGGCGACCGCCTCGAACACGGCGCGGGCCAGGTCGGCCGGGCCGTGGGACCCGGCCAGGCCGACGAATGCCGCACCCACCCCCGGCCGCCACCAGGGGGCCCGGGCACCACCCAGCCAGGGGACGGCCGTCACCCCGCGGGCCCCGGGTGGACTGGACCCGGCCAGTCCGGCCAGTTCGGTCGGCGACCGGCCGCACACCTGCCCCAGCCACGACAGCAGCGATCCCGCCGCCGACAGGCCACCCTCGAGCTGCCAGCCACCGGTGGCCGAACGGGTGGCCACCACCTCCCGGGGCACCGGGTCCACCAGCCCCGCCACCGGACGAGAGACGTTGGCCGTCGTGCCCCAGCTGACCATGGGGCGGGTGGGCGTCGCCCCGGTGCCCAGCACCTCGCACTGCCGGTCGCCGGCCCCGATCACCACCGGGGTGCCGACCGTCAGGCCGAGCCGTCCGGCCGCCTCCGGTCCCACCCCGCCGGTCACCCGGTCGGAGGGGACGATCGGCGGCAGACGGTCGGACACCGGACCGGCCCACCGGTCGAGCACGGCACCGTCGGGCCCGTAGCAGCCGGTGAGCGAGGCCAGGGTGGGGTCGGTGGCCACCGAACCGGACAGCCTCCAGGCCACCTGGTCCCGCGGGGCCAGGATCCAGGCGCTCCGCGCCAGCTCGTCGGCGCGACGGGCGGCCACCCAGGCCAGCGTGGCCGTGACCCAGGTGCCCGGCGGCGACCCGTGACCCGTGGGCCCGGACGCCGCCCGTCCGTCCGACCAGACGATCCCGGGTCCGGTCGGCCGGCCACCGGCGTCGAACAGCCCGAAGGTCTGCCGGGCCCCGGTGCACCCCACACCGGTCACCGCCCGCAGGCGCCCCGGCGCCCGGGACTCCAGGGCTGCGCAGGCGGTGGCCACCGAGTCCCACCACTCCGTGGGGTCCTGTTCGGCACGGTCCGCGGACGGGTGGTGGGTGGTCAGGGCCACCGCCGCCCGGTCGACCGGTCCGTCGGGATCCCACAGGACCGCCTTGGTGCGGCTGGTCCCGACGTCCAGGGTCAGGATCACCGCCGGTGCACGATCCCGGCCAGGCGGCGGGCGACCCCGGCAGGATCGGGGTCCTCGATGACCGCCCGGCCGACGGCCAACCCGGCCGCGCCCCCGTCCATCACGTCCCGGGCCATGTCGTCGACCGGCTCGCCGGGCTCCCGGCGGGGGCCCCCGAGGAACAGGACCGGGACACCGACCGAGTCCACCACCCGTCGGACCGCCCGGGCCCGGCCGTCGCCCGGCGGCTCGTCGGGCACCGGGACCTTCAGCAGTGGCGCCCCCAGGTCATGGGCGACCACGGCCCCGAGCACCACGTCGTCCACTGCCCGGGACATCCGTCCGTCGCGCCACACCACCGGCTCGACGAGGGCCTCGAGACCCGCGCCGTGGGCCTCCTCCAGCACCCGACCGAGCAGCTCGAGGGCCGCCGCCCCACCCGGGTCGTCCGGGGCGATCCGGGTCATCAGCTTCACCCCGGTCCACCCGTCCGCCGCCGCCCGCCCCACCGTGGCCACCAGCCGGTCGTCGAGCTCGAAGGCCGTGCCGGCCAGCCCGGTCCGGTTGAGCGACAGGTAGGTCCGCTGTCCGGCGGCGAGGGACCCGCCGTGCGCCAGGTCGCCGAGTGGCTGGGCGGTGGCCAGGATGCCGTCGCAGTGCGCCAGGGCCGCGGCCAGCGCCACCAGGTAGTCGCCGTACCGCTCGATGGTGGGCACCCCGCGGGCGCGGTGGTCGGCCGCCAGGACCAGCAGCCGCCCGTCGGTCCCCGTCCCCCCGGGTGCGGTCACGTCGCCGGACCGTCCAGCCCCGACAGGGCCAGGACCACTTTGGCCACCGACGAGAAGTCCTCCCGGCCGTACCCGGCGGACGAGGCGGCACTCAGCGCCTGGCGGGCGATCGCCGTGGCGGCCAGCGGCACCCCGGCCCGGGCCCCGTAGGCCAGGGCGAGGTCGAGGTCCTTGGCCATCAGGTCGGTCATGAACCCCGGTTTCCACCCGTTGGAGGCCGGGCTCTCGGGGACCACCCCGGCCACCGGCAGTCGGGTGCGCACGGCCACGCAGTCCCCGGTGGCGTGGGTGAGCACCTCGAGGAGCTTGCCCATGTCCACCCCCGAGG